>Ga0163161_10000250_pt1 | contig 47823 bp, 41 predicted proteins | sample S45metaG_FD_129847 | JGI IMG/M metagenome (GOLD analysis project Ga0163161, IMG submission 129847) | Switchgrass rhizosphere microbial communities from Kellogg Biological Station, Michigan, USA - S4-5 metaG | ecosystem: Host-associated > Plants > Roots > Rhizosphere > Soil | place: USA... | reverse complement strand
CAAACCCAGGCCCAGCGCCAAACCCAGCAGACGAACGTTCATCGAAAAACTCCTGATCAGTAGTGGCCGTTAGACGTCGGCCGATTGCTTCGGTTCATGCACCAATTAAATAGCGACATTCGCGACAGAACATGGTCTGTTAAGCATTGAATCTTCCGGAGCAAGGCTGCCCCATGGATTATTTTGGACCGCACATTTTCGGTTATCTGATCGCCCTGATACACACTCTCGGCTTGATCGCCGCCGTTCACGCGGTGCTCACCGTGCGCACGGCTCAAGGCTCGATCGCCTGGGCATTGTCGCTGATCTTCATTCCCTATCTCACGCTTATTCCGTACCTGGTGTTTGGCCGCAGTACCTTTGATGGCTACATCAACGCGCGACGTCAGGCCAACGAACAGATGCGTCAGGCCATCTCCGAACTGAACTGGCGCCCGTGGGTGGAAGAAGCGCTGACCGCGCGCGCCTCGAATGCCTACGCCTCGTTACGCGCAATGCCAAAATTGGGGCGCATGCCGTGTCTGGCGAACAACGAAGTGCAATTGTTGATCAACGGTGCAGCCACCTTTGAGGCGATCTTCCAGGCTATCGATCAGGCGAAGGAAGCGGTGCTGATCCAGTTTTTCATCATCCACGATGATCGCCTCGGTCAGCGCCTGCGTGATCTGCTGCTGAAGAAAGCCGCCGAAGGCGTGGCGATTCATCTGCTCTACGACCGTATTGGTAGCCATGCCCTGCCCCACAGTTATGTGCAGGCGTTACGTGATGGCGGCGTTGAGGTCAAAGCCTTCGCCACGCGCAGCGGCTGGCTCAATCGCTTTCAGGTCAACTTTCGTAACCATCGCAAGATCGTCGTGGTCGACGGCGTGGTGGGATTTGTTGGCGGGCATAACGTCGGCGATGAATACATGGGCGAAAAACCACCGCTGGCGCCGTGGCGCGATACCCATGTAAAAGTACGCGGCCCGGTGGTCGCGTGCATGCAGGAATCCTTTGCCGAGGACTGGTTCTGGGCCGCGCGAACATTGCCTCCGCTGATACTGCCGGACGAATATCCGGACGACGGCGTGCTCTGCCAACTGCTCGCCAGCGGCCCGGCCGATGCTTACGAAACCTGCTCGCTGTTCTTTGTCGAAGCCATCCATGCGGCCACCGAACGCGTGTGGATCACCAGCCCTTACTTCATTCCCGACGAGGCTGTATTTGCCGCATTAAGGTTGGCGGTCTTACGCGGTGTCGATGTGCGACTACTGCTGCCATCGCGTCCCGATCATCGCATCGTTTACGCCGCTTCCAGTCTCTACGCGTTTGAAGCTGTGCGTGCCGGCGTGCGAGTGTTCCGCTATGAGCCCGGTTTCCTGCATCAGAAAGTGGTGTTGATCGACAGTGAGATCAGCGCCATCGGCAGCGCCAATCTGGACAACCGTTCGTTCCGATTGAATTTCGAAGTGATGCTGCTGACCGTCGACAGCGACTTCGCCGCCAGCGTGGAAAACATGCTTATCGCCGATTTCGAGCAAGCCTACGAAATTGCCAAAGAAGAAAGCCGGGAAATCCACCGACTGCAACAAGTCGGCATGCGGATCGCCCGGCTGATTTCACCGATTCTCTAAAAACCCTCACCCTGACCCTCTCCCAAAGGGAGAGGGGAATATTCAGTGTTAAGGGTTATAGATATCGTCGCGCGTCCATGGCAGTTCATGACTGCCATCCGGATGCGCTTTGACCGCAAGGATCTGGTGCAGATTGATCCAGCCGCGCGCAAACGCATAAGCGCAGCCGGCCAAGTACAGACGCCAGATGCGCAACGCCTGATCCGGCACCAGTTTGCCTGCCGTTTCAAGGTTATCCTCTAGCCGCTCGCTCCAGTGATCCAGCGTGCGAGCGTAATGCAGGCGCAGGCTTTCGACGTCGACAATCTCCAGCCCCGCTTCGCTGATCTCGGCCGAGATCATCGCCAGGTGCGGCAACTCACCGTTGGGGAATACGTATTTCTCGATGAATTCCCCGGCACCGCGTCCCACCGGACGACCATCGGTGTGTTTGGCGGTGATGCCATGGTTCATTACCAGACCGCCCTCCTTCACCGCGCCGAACAGGGTTTTGCAGTACTCGGCGAGATTGGCGTGGCCAACGTGCTCGAACATCCCGACGCTGACTACCTTGTCGAAACGCCCGTCCTGAGGCAGATCGCGATAGTCGAGCAACTGCAGTTCGATCTGGTCTTCCAGGCCTTCGGCCTTGACCCGTTCGCGTGCCAGTTCCAGCTGTTCCTTGCTCAGGGTAATACCGAAGACTTTCGCACCGAATTCGCGCGCGGCAAAGCGTGCCAGACCACCCCAACCGCAGCCGACATCCAGCAAGTATTCCCCCGGCTGCAAACGCAGCTTGAGGCATAGATGACGGAATTTGGCTTGTTGCGCCTGCTCAAGGGTTTCGCTGCCCGTTTCGAAATAAGCGCAGGAATACGCCATGTCGCTGTCCAGCCAGAGCTGGTAGAACGCATTGGACAGGTCGTAGTGATAGGAAATGGCTTTGGCGTCAGTTTCCTTGTCGTGCACCGAACGCACCGGCTGACTGTCGTCATCTTCGCCGAGCAAAGCGTTGCTTAATTCGTCGCAGACCCGGATGACCTCGCTGATCGAGCCCTCCAGCTCAAGTTTGCCTTCAACGAATGCCGCTCCGAGCGCATCCAGGCTTGGATGGGTGAACTGGGTGACCATCTGCGGGTCCTTGACCACGATGGTGACGCTGGGCGCCGGCCCCAGATTGAACTCATGGCCATCCCAGAGTCGCAGGCGAAGCGGAAGCTGCAGATTCTGTAAGGCCGGTGGAAGTTGCGCGAGCATGGAAAATCCCCCTTGTTTCAGACGTCAGATCTGAGGGTAGACCATCCCGGAAAAATAGCAGGCTATCGATTTGATTAGCCTGATCTATCGCTGCAGACGCACCAGCAAACCTTCCTGAATCCACTGTTTCAACCAGGTCACGGCTTGAAGTGGCGCGCCCTCACCATAAGTGACTGCTAACTCGGCGCACAGTTCGGCGAAACTCCATCCTTGGTTGACCAAACCATCGAGGGCCGTCGCCTGCGCCGAATCGAGGCTGCGGTAACTGCAGATCAGCTGGTTGCGCCAAATCAGACAGGCCTGTGGAATATCCAACGCCATGCTTTCAGGGAAGTCTGCTTTTTCCTTCACCGAGCGCCACAGTGCAAGGCTGTTGAAGCGGCACCCCAGCCACTGCAAGGATGGCACCGCTTTGACGCGCAATTCGGGCCACTCCTCCGGGGCCAGGGCCGCCACAGCGTCAATCGTCAGCGGCTCATCGGCGGGTGCATCAAAGGCCAGTGTGAAAGCCCATTCGAGCGCGATCAGCTCGGCCAGCGGCGCACTCTGCTCCGGCACCAGATGCTCGCGGACAAAACCTTCAAAGCCTTTGCCCAACCAGCGCAGGCTGTAATGCGCTGATGGATACCGACGGATGTACGCCATGGCGAGGTCATCGAACTCTTCATCGCCCAGCCAGTGCAGGATCGTCGGAAAGTCATTGCGCAAGACTTCCAGCAACCGCGCTTTGTAAGCGTTGTGATAGATCGCCAGTCCCGTGCCGACATCCAGTGTCGGGCCACCGATCAGGCTCTTGCCCAAGGACAGATTTGCACTGCGGTCTTCATCGAGAAGGAACGTCTCGAACGCCAGTTGCCACTCCTTCAGGCGCATTGCTGCCTCCCGGCCAGAACCTTGTTCCCCAGCTCACGGGCCTTTTGCAGTTCATCGAGCAATTCATCGAAAGGCGGAAAATGATCGTCACGCTCCAGCAACGTGGCCACAGGGCCGAAGTGTTCCAGTGAGCGTTGATAGAGCGCCCAGACCGGATCGCTCACCGGATGGTCGTGAGTGTCGATCACGTAATCGCCGTAGTCACTGTGCCCCGCCAGATGCAGTTGGCGGACTTTGTCGATGGGCAGGCTGCTGATGAAGGCCCACGGATCGAAGCCATGATTACGTGAACTGACGTAAACATTGTTCACGTCCAGCAGCAATTCGCAGCCGCTTTCGCGGCTCAGCGCTGCGAGAAACTCCCACTCGGTGAAATCATCCGAGGCAACACGGACATAACTGGAAACGTTCTCCAGCACCAACGGACGCTGCAGAATGTCCTGAACCTGCATCACGCGAGCGGCGATGTAATCCAAGCTTTCTTCGGTGTAAGGCAGCGGCAGCAGATCATGTAACTGATGGGCATTGCCACGGCTCCAGCACAAATGGTCGGAGATCCATGCCGGTCTGACCCGTTCGGCCAATTGCTTGAGTTGGTTGAGATAGTCAGGGTCGAGGGCATGCGGCCCGCCGATGGACAGGGATACGCCGTGCATCACCAGCGGATAGCGCTCGGCGATAGCGTCGAGGTAATACAGGGCCTTACCGCCCTGCACCATGAAATTTTCCGAAACCACTTCAAACCAGTCGACATCCGGCGACTGCTCAAGGATCTGCTGGTAGTAAGTGCTACGTAAACCCAAGCCGTAGCCCAGGAAGGGAAGGGAAACAGACATGGGGCGAACTCCTGATAAAAAGTGGCCGCAGTGGCGCCAACCACTGCGGCAACACTTGCCGGTCAGTTATTCGCCGACCTTGCCACCGGCTTTTTCACACGCCGCCTGAGTCATTGCCTTGAAGCCCTGGCCTTTACAGGCACCCATGCCTTTGCAGGCGTGGTCTTTGGTTTTGCAGTCGTTCTGGCCTTTGCAGCCGTTCACGCCGTAGCAGTGAACGTTGGCATCGGCGGCCATCGCGTTGGAGGCAACACCGGCGAACATTGTGGCGGCGGCCAAAGCGAGAGCGGCACCAGCAGCAGCGGTCTTGATGGTCATTTTTCTTATCCTCGGTAATCGTCAGGGGTGTCGGCTGGAAGGTTGTTCAGTCCCGACATAGCACTAGAGAGAGCGCCCCCGACGGCGTTACAGAGGATCGAAAAATAATTTCAAAGGTCTTTCTGGAGCTTGAGCAACGGCTCCTGAAAGCGCAGCAAACGCCCGGCATTACCGAGGACCAGCAGCGTGCTGAGGTTGTGCAGCAGCGCGGCAATCATCGCCCCGGCGGCACCCAGCCAGCCGAATGCAGCGAACACGACGATGGCCAGCGTCCAACCCAGACCGATGATCACGTTGACCTGCAACGTCCGGCGGCACTGGCGGCTGAGGCGCACGCAGGTGCCGAGTCGGCGCAGGTCGCTGCCGATCAAGACAATATCCGCCGAGGCCAGCGCGATGTCGGCGCCACCCGCGCCCATTGCCACGCCGACCACGCCTGCCTTGAGCGCGAGGGAGTCATTGATGCCGTCACCGACCACCATCGGCCGGAAACCATTGTCGATTTCCTTGAGCACGCGATTGAGTTTGTCCTCGGGCAAGGCCTGGGCTTGGACCTCATGCAAACCGACCTCCTTGGCGAGCGACTGGGCCACGCTTTGACGATCGCCGGTCAGCAGCAATTGCCGTCCGAGCCCCAATTCACGCAATTCGTCGAGGGCGAAACGGGCCTCCGGTTTAACCGTGTCGGCGAGCAACAGCCAAGCGAGGAATTCCCCGTTCAATGCCAGCCCGGCGATGGGGCCATCGTGATCGGGGACCGTTGTCGTGGTGATGCCCAGTTGCGCGAACAATTCTGGCCGACCGAGCGCCGCTTCGCCCTGCCCGGTCATGGCGACTACACCAAGGCCCTGACGCTCGTGAATATCACTCAGCGTTAGACATTGATCCTGACTGACCAACCCGGCGAGCGCACGGCTGACCGGGTGACTGCTCGCCGCGCCGAGGCTGGCGGCAAGCGCCATGACCACAGACGACTCTGCTTGCGGGCTGTTGATCGACTGCAAGCGTAATGTGCCGTAAGTCAGTGTCCCGGTTTTATCGACGACCAGCGATGTCAGGTCAGCCAGTTCTTCGAGGAACGCCGAACTGCGAATCAAAATCCCGTGACGCGCTGCCACCGCGACACCGGCAATCGCCGTCGCCGGAGCGGACAACACCAACGCGCACGGACACGCTGCCACCAACACCGCAAGCATCGCTTGCGCATCGTTGGTGACGAACCAGGTCACCGCTGCCAGCAACAACACCAGCACCATGTAGCTGCCGGCGTAACGCTCGAGCAAACGAGTGATCGGTGGCTTCGAGCGCTCGGCGTTCTGCATCAGCGCGATGACTTTGCCGAGGGTCGACTCGTCGCCAGTGCGGGTCACTTCAATGCGCAGCAGGCCATCGAGATTGATCGCGCCGCCGAACACCGTCATGCCGACAGCCGCCTCGACGGGCACTGATTCGCCGGTAATCGAAGCCGTATCCAGACTGGCCTGGCCGGACAAAACCCGACCGTCCGCCGGCACCCGATCACCGGCGCGCACCTCAACGGTGTCGCCGGATTTCAGCGTGCCGTTGTCCACTTCGATGATCGAACCATCCGCCAGAAGCTTGCGTGCGTGACTGCGCGTCAGTTGGCCAAGCGCATGAATCGCTTCCTGCGAACCGATCACGCTGCGCTCCTCCAGCACATGGCCGAAGATCATGATGATCGGCAGCAGCGCCGCTGTCAGCAGATCGCCGGTGGCCCATGCACCGAGCATGGCCAGGGCAATCAGTTGATCGGTGATGCCGTGCAAGCTTGGATAGCGCAGGCTGTACCACGCCGAACGCATCACCGGGACGGCAACTAATAAAGAAGCAAAACCAAGCAGCAACTGACTGACGCCGGTTTGCTCCGGCACCAGCCAACGCCAGATCAAACCCAGCCCCAGAAGACCGAGCGCCAGCATCGCCAATGTCAGTTGGCGTGCGGCGCGGCGTTGTTCGGCCGAGGACAACAGGCTCGGTGCAGCGGTCGTCGCAGTCATTTACTGGCTCCCTGAATGATCAGACGGGAATCGTCTTTCGGGTCGACCGTGGTGACCGATCCGGCCTGACCGAGAATCTTCGGCATGCGCTCGCGGTACAGGCGCAGAAGCATTTGCGGGTCGGTGCTGCTGGCCAGACTCGACACCGTGGCAGTGTCAGCCGTGGCTTTGGCCAAGCGTTCACCGGCCTGCGCGTGAGCGACTTGTAGCGCCCGATCGGCTTGTTCGTTGGAGGTCTGGGTGAGCTTTTCGGCATCGGTACGTGCGTTGGCCACAGCTTTGTCGGCTTGCTGACTGGCCGTCAGCACCGCGTTGAATGCACTGACCGCCGGATCCGGCAGACTCGACTGCACATCGACCCGCGCCACTTCGATCCCGATACCCTGCCCGCTCGCCTTCAACTCGGCGAGGCGTTTATTGACGCCTTGGACCAAATCACCGCGCAATCGCTCACGTCGTTCGGCAGCCTGATTGTCAGCGCCGATCAATTCCGGACGCGCGACCAGAATGGTGTCCAGATCCCTGGCGGCAGTCAGTGCCACGGCACTGCGAGTGACCAATCGATCCAGCGCCGGCAACACATGATCGGCCTGCAAGACAAAGTCGTAAGGGTCGGTGACTTTGTAGAACACCCGCACATCCAGCTGCACCACGCCGGCGTCACCGGTCAATAAATAACCAGAGCCGGCCAGAGCATCGCTGAGTGGTGTAGCGAAGGAAGCGACTCGATCAGCCTTGAGTGCCTCATCGCTGCGCAACAGGTTTTCCACCCGACGCTCGATCACCCGATCCGCGGCCGGCAACAAAACCACCTGTTCGAACGGCTGCGGCCAAGCCAACAACAGCCCCGCGTTCTGCACGCGATCCAGTGCACCAAAGTGCAAAACCACCGCACGATTCTGCGGATCGATCTGTCGCACATTGGAAAACGCCCAAGCCAATGCGGCCAACACCGTCACCGCATACAGGGCGAGAAATGCCAAACGACCAGCCTGAATCCACGGGCTGTTCAGCGAATGTGTTCCACGTGGAACTTCTTCGCTCATGGCTGCGATCCGGATTTACTGTCGAGTGTTGGCGGGCCATCGATCAGTACGCGAAATGGCGCCGCGTCAGTGCGCAAGATCAGTTTGGTGTCTGGCGTAACGATGGTGCCAAGGGTGTCCAGCGAGCGCAGCAAGTTGTACAGCTGCGGCGAACTGGCGTACGCACGGCCGTAAATCTGCGCGGCTTCAACGCGAGATTGTGCTTCGATTTCTGCAGCTTTCACGGTGGCGTCGGCCTGCACAATTCGCGCATCTCGTTCGGCAGCAGAGCGGATTTGCGCAGCCTCACGCTTGCCGATCGCGGTACGTTCGGTAGCGATTGTTTCACGCTCGGCGCGCATGCGATCGACAGTTGCGGTAAGGGTGACAGAAGGCAAAGTCAAACGCTCGATGCCGACTTGCACAACGCGCACGCCATAGGTGGCGAGCAATTGCTGATCGATCTGCTGACGCAACTGCGCTTCGAATTCAGCGATATGCACCTGACTGGCATCAGTGTTCACCAGGTTCGCCAGATCGAAACTGCTGGCTGTGGTTTCCAGCGCCGAGCCCACGAAGGTGCGAATCTGCCGCGCCGCCTCATCCGGCTGGTTCTGTACCGCGCGCATGAAGCGCTGCACATTGTCCGGATCACCCTGCACCTGCCACGCCACGTAGGCCTGCACGATGATGCGCAAACCGTCGCGGGTACCAACATCCTGCAAGCCGCTGGAGGTGGTGCGCAGACGCAGATCCACCGGGATCGCCGCTTCGAACGGCGCCGGCCAACGCCAGCTCAAACCCGGATCAAGCAGCACCCGCGATGGATTGCCGAAGCGGGTAATCACCGTGGCTTCACCCGAGCGCACTTGCACCAGGCTCGCTGCTGCGATGGCGAACGCAACCAGCAACACCGCCCAGCTCATGCGTCGCCAAGGGAAAGGCCCCGCCTCTTCCGGCGCACCGTGGTGATGGTGATGATGCCCGTGATGATGGTGATGTCCGCCGTGGCCATGATCGTGGCCGCTGTGATCATGCGGTTCGTGAGTGTGCGACTGGCTCAATGGGCGACTCCTGGTTGAGCGGTGTTGCGCGCGGGCGAAGGGTCAGCCGGCAGCGTGAAAGTACGCAGATCGATGGTCGGCGGATTGCTGCTGCCACCCAGACGATGGTCGATTACCAGCAATTTGGCTTTACTCAGGCCTTGGCTGAGCTGACCGAGATATTGCTCAAGCACGAAAGCCTGACCAGCACTGGCATAGGCTTTTTGTTCGGCGCTGAATTTCAGATCCGCCGCCTGCGCCGTAGCACGGGTTTCGCGCGCGTTGGCGCTGGCCTGATCGCGAGCGAGGCTGGCCTGCAATTGCGCCTGATTGCTCGCTTCGGCCGCAGCGCCACGCTCGCGGGAGATCAACGCCTGCGCGCCGATCTGCGCCGCTTGCACGCTGTGGTAGGCATTGGCGGCACCGGCCGGCGGGTGAATGGCTTCGACGACTGTGGCGAGAATCTCCACGCCGCTGTTGAGTTGCTGCAGATCACTTTGCACCGCGCGACCGATCTCCTCGCCCAGTCCGACCCGATCTTCACCGAGCAAACCGTCGAGTGTGCGCGAGGCAAAGTCATGCACCAGAATCCGGCTGGCCGTGCTGCGAATCAGCGTCGGCACATCGGCACTGTTGTAGGTCGCGGCCAGCGCCGCCTGATCAGTCAGGCCTATGCGATAAACGAAGCGCACGTCCATGTTGACGATCTGAAAGCTCTGTTGAGCGCCACGGCTGCTGGCGATGACTTGCGACTTGTCATTGACGTGGCTGGCGTCCCACAAGCGGTTGGCTGTCATCGGCGCAGGGCCTTCGGCAGGATCGGCTTGCAGCGGCGCCGGATTCTCGCCAACGCTGGTGGCCAATTCGTGCACCACACCGTTCTCGACGATCAGCACGCGCCCCAGCGGCCACGGCAAACCCGTGTGCAATCCTGGGCCGAACACCTGCACCGGTTTGCCGAAGCGCTCATAGATGCCACGGCCCTGCAGCGGGATTTCATGAATGCCGGTGAGCAGCCAACCCACCGCTGCGACGAGCGCCAGCACTGGCAGAAACGCTCGGCGCATGAAACTGAACGCCCAGATCTGGCGCAGATCGATGCCAAAACGGTTGTGCAATTCGTGCTGCAACGCGAGAAAAGGCTGGGGTGGCCAACGCAGCATGTCGGTAACAAAACTGCGCGCCAGCAACCTTGGCTCAAGCTGTTCGCGACGAGGGCTAAAAACTGAAAGAACGGCGCGCAATAGCCACTCGATCGCGACCAATCCTGGCAAGATACCTATCAGTACAGACACGCGAACTGGCCACACGGCATTCTCGCCAGCGAACAACAAACACAGCGCGCCGAGCACCAGAGTGATGATCGCCACGCGCGTCAGTTGCGCCAATGAACCTGCTTCCGGCCATTGCGCAGGATTCTCCTGAGCCAGTTGTCGCTCAAGCACCAACAAGCCGAACGCCAGCAGTAATGACAGCGCTGCGCCCACAGTGGCGGACAATCCAACGGCTGCGGCGGGCAGCGCCAGGTTCCACACCTGTTCGATACTCAGCGCCACCAGCAACGCCCAGCCAGCCAACCACAGCGTCGCAGCACCGATCAGGCCAAGTGCATGCAAACCCCGCTGGCTGAGGCGATCCAGCAGGCGCTCGTACCACCCTTGCGGCGCAGAGCGTTCATCTTCGGCAATCGGCGTCAGCACAACAGGATTGATCACCCGCGCGCGCCATTGCGTCACCCACCACGCAGATTGCAGCCCGGCGACCAACACCAGCAGCGCCGCGCTCTGATTGACCAGCAGCGGCAGCCACAATGACTGCGGTGCAAACAGCCCGACGAAAAACGCCAACACCCAGCCCGCCCCGGCCAATCCACCGAGGGCAAACGCCCAACGCCGCAGTCGCCTGCCCTGCGTGGCCGCCTGCTGAAAACGCGGCAGTCCGGTCACTTGCGTGCCATCCACCTCCAGATCAACTTGCATATCACCCCAATATCATTGGCTCACGGTTCATATCGTTACGATATAACGAAAAGCGTGAAATATTCGTACACAATTACGCGTATTCAAAGACGCCCAACCTGTCGCTTGCCTGAAGCCTTGACCGAAAAGCCTCGAAACGCACATATTACGTTCGTAATTTTTATTCAGAACTACTTTTAGCGATCCGCATCCATCCAACAGGAGCAAGCGCATGAGCAACTATGACGTAGTGATTCTGGGCGGCGGCCCCGGGGGTTATAACGCAGCGATCCGCGCCGGCCAGTTGGGCCTCAAGGCCGCTTGCGTGGAAGGTCGTGCGACGCTGGGCGGCACTTGCCTGAACGTCGGTTGCATGCCGTCCAAAGCCCTGTTGCATGCCTCGGAGCTGTACGAAGCGGCGATAGGTGCGGAATTCGCCAACCTCGGCATCGAGGTCAAACCGACCCTGAACCTCGCGCAAATGATGAAGCAGAAAGACGAGAGCGTGGCCGGCCTGACCAAAGGCATCGAGTTTCTCTTTCGCAAGAACAAAGTCGAGTGGATCAAGGGCTGGGGCCACATCGACGGCCCGGGCAAAGTCACGGTGACCGACGCTCAAGGCAATAAAGTCGAGCTGACCGCCAAGGACATCATCATCGCCACCGGCTCCGAGCCCACTCCCCTGCCCGGCGTCGAGATCGATAACAAACGCATCCTCGACTCAACCGGCGCGCTGTCTCTGAGTGAAGTGCCCAAGCATTTGGTAGTGATTGGTGCCGGGGTGATCGGCCTGGAACTGGGTTCAGTCTGGCGACGCTTGGGTGCGCAGGTCACCGTGGTCGAATACCTCGATCGCATCTGCCCCGGCGTCGATGGCGAGGCCGGCAAAACCCTGCAACGCTCACTGAGCAAACAGGGCATCGCGTTCAAGCTGAGTTCGAAAGTCACCAGCGCCACCTCTTCCGCCAATGGCGTGCAACTCAGCGTCGAGCCGGCCGCTGGCGGTACGGCCGAGTTGCTTGAAGCCGATTACGTGCTGGTCGCTATCGGTCGTCGTCCGTATACCCAAGGCCTCGGACTGGAGAACGTCGGCCTGAGCACTGACAAGCGCGGCATGCTCGCCAACAAACAGCACCGCACCGAAGCCGCCGGGGTCTGGGTGATCGGCGACGTGACCTCCGGGCCAATGCTCGCGCACAAGGCTGAAGATGAAGCGATGGCGTGTGTCGAGCAGATCCATGGCAAGGCTGGCGAGGTCAATTACGACCTGATCCCCAACGTGATCTATACCAGACCGGAACTGGCCAGCGTCGGCAAGACTGAAGAACAACTCAAGGCCGAGGGCCGTGCCTATAAGGTCGGCAAGTTTCCCTTCACCGCCAACAGCCGGGCGAAGATCAACCATGAGACCGAGGGTTTCGCCAAAGTCCTCGCGGATGAACGCACCGATGAAGTCCTCGGCGTGCACCTGGTCGGCCCGAGCGTCAGTGAAATGATTGGCGAGTTTTGTGTGGCGATGGAGTTCAGTGCCTCGGCGGAAGACATTGCGTTGACGTGCCATCCGCATCCAACGCGGTCAGAGGCGTTGCGTCAGGCGGCGATGAATGTCGAGGGGCTGGCGACGCAGATGTAGGGTTCTGAAATCCAGGTGGCTGAAACACCGCTTTCGCGAGCAGGCTCGCTCCCACAATTGACCGTGTACCTTCTGAAGGACTGCGCTCGAATGTGGGAGCGAGCTGCTCGCGAATGGGGGCCCACCCGTTCTTAAGCGGGAAGATGCCCCAGCGGCAACGCGCCCGGCGTCTTCACCGTGTGAATGGCAAAGTTGCTGCGAATGTCGCTCACCCCCGGCAGCTTCAACAGGCAACCACTGAGAAAGCGGTCATACGCGCGTAAATCCGGCACCACCACTTGCAGCAAAAAGTCCGATTCCCCCGACACCAGAAACGCGGAAATCACTTCCGGCAACGCTGTCACCGCGCGGTAGAACGCCTCGGCCTGCTCATCGTTGTGGCGCTCGACCTTGACCCCGACAAACACCGTCAGCCCCAGCCCGACTTCATCGCGATCAAGATTGGCCTGATAACCGCGAATCACCCCGGCCTCCTCGAGCATCCGCACCCGGCGCAGACACGGTGAGGCCGACAGGCCTATTTCATCCGCCAGCTCGACATTGCTCAGGCGTCCGTTGCGTTGCAGCGCCGCGAGAATCTTGCGATCGAAGGCGTCGAGTTTCATGTTTGGCAGATCCCGATAGTCATGCAATGGAAAACCAGCAGATTATGCCAATCAAGAAGGTTTTTGAAGCTGACTTCGCAAGCACCTGCCCCACCCTTCAGCTCTAGACTTGGCGCACCGAATCGACAACGAAAGGGCGGCAACATGGCGAGTCTCTGGCTGTTTTTCCTGGCATTGGCGGTGATCTATCTGTTACCCGGCCCGGACATGATCCTGCTTCTGCAAACCGGTGCGCGACAGGGACGCGGCGCGGCACTGGCCACCGCTATCGGCCTGGGCGTTGCTCGCGGTTGCCACGTGGCGCTGGCGGCGTTGGGGCTGGCCGCGCTGTTCAAGGCTGCACCGTGGACATTCGAGGTCGTGCGTTTGGCGGGGGCGGCGTATCTGTTGTGGATCGGCATTCAATGCCTGCGCAGCACTCTGCTGCCGAGCCTGAATGCGGGTGAGGCTGGTGACGTACACGGGCAATGGCGCGAAGCCGTTCGACGCGGTTTGCTGACCAACCTGCTCAACCCAAAAGCGCTGCTGTTCTGCTCGGTGCTGCTGCCGCAGTTCATCGTCAATGACGGCGCACCGGTATTGAGCCAGTTCGCCGTGCTCGGCATGCTGCTGGTCGGCGTCGGTCTGCTGTTCGACAGCGCCTACGCCCTCACCGGCGCCGCATTGGGTCGTTGGCTGCAACACAGTCCAACCGCCCAACGCGTACAACAATGGCTGTTCGGCAGCCTGCTGATCGGTTTCGCCATACGCCTGACCTTCGTCCAGCAGGCTTAGCTTTTGCGGACCTTGCGCTGGCGACGGGTGATCAGCAGCAATGCCGCAGCGCTGACCAGCACAACCACGCCGATCTGCACCGGCCACTTGTACGGCCGCAGCGATGAACGCACGGCATCCGTGACCTGAGTGACGTAACGCTTGTCAGCGTTTTCGAAATCCGGGTACGGGCACTGATTGCCGAAGTCGACCGCCCACGGGACGAACGGACCTTCCTTGATGTAACGCTGATACAGCGCGCTCTGATCTTCCAGGCTGCTGTTCCAGCCGGCCGCGTTGCACAGCACGGCGGCGAATGCCTGACTGGTGTGCGGCAGGTTGTCAGCGGCGCGCCCGGCCAGTTCGGTGGCGACGAAACGGTAGTGATAGCGCTGATCCGGTTTCGCTTCGCTGGCGGCCTGACGTTGCACTTCGGCCTCGCTCACCAGCGGGCCGACTTTCAGCTCCGTGCTTTCCAGACTGTAGTTGCCACCGAACGTGGCGTAGTCCGGCGCCATCTCATAACCGAGAATATCCATGCCCCATTCACGCGCTGTCCACGCGGCGTTATACAGCGCACTGGCGCGCTTGGTCGGCCACCACGACGCATCGGCCTTCAGCCGTTGTTCGCCGTAGAGGCGAGCCTTGTTTTGCAGGTCGGGATTGTCGAAATAAGCGACCGCGTCGGCGTAATGCCCTTCGCGCAGCAAACGCCGGCCGAGCAGGTTGCGCAGGCTGGCGGCGACCGGCAGCGGCACGTAGTTATCACGCTGCTGTTGAGTCAGCGCGGGCGGAGCCGGGACGTTATCGTCGACGTACTTTTTCAGCTCATCGACGGTCAGTACGCGCTCGGCCACGGTCGCGGCATCGAACCAATAGACACTGTTGCTGCGATACAACTGCACGAAAGCCTGCAGGTACTCGCCACGTTGCAACGCGAGAATCGCGCTTTCGCCCTCGACCCGGCATTTCGGCTGAACCGCTTCAAACGCCCAGTCCGGCGTACGGCGATAACCCCAGTCTTCGCTCTGCGGGAAGGCTTGCGCGGCTTTCGAATAGGCTGCGGCTGCGGCGTTTTTGTCACCGTCACGCACCGCCAGTTTGGCCCGCAGCCACCACGCCAGGCCGCCGTCGCCGGCGTTCTCGAGAAAGGCCTTGGCACCGGCGTAATCACCCTGTTGATAACTCATCGCCGCCAGACGATCCGCGTTTTCGAGGCTGCCGCGGGTGCTGTTTTGCAGCAGTTTCACCAGTTTTTTCTCGTTCGGCGGCTCATCGCCAAACGACCAGCCTTGACGGCTCACCAGCGATGCCGTAACCAGTTGCTGCACGGCTTTGTGCTGCAGCAAATCGGCGAGTTCGGCCTCGGGCAACTCCGCCAGTTCATTCATCAATTGCTTGAGCGATGTGTAACCCACGGCCGAGCCGTGCAGATTTTGTGCTTCATACAATTCGATGGCGCCGTTCCAGTCGCCCGCCGAGCGTAACACTCGCGCCTCTTCACCGAGGCTGGCAACACCCAACTCCAGCGGATCGCTGAAACCGTCGATGCTCAGTTGCCGGGCTTGGCGGAACGCATCACGCGATTGCTCCAGTGCCTCGACCGCATCCCCGCCTTCGCGGCTCATGGCAAACCAGGTACGGCCCAGCGAATACGCCGCCCACGTGCTGCGCAACGGACGCTGATCTGCCGGCAGCGTCAGCAGCTTGTTGAAATACTCGACCGCGAGTTGATGATCGCCCGTGGCAAACGCCACTGCACCAGCCACGTACAAGCGGATTTCCGCCGGCAGGCCGGCGCCCTGCGCCTCGACCTGACGCGCATCGGTCAGGCCGCGCAGTTGTTTGACCACCACTTGCTGCTCGGGGCTCAGTCCGGCCTGCTCGGCTTTCTCCCGTGCCTCGGCGGCCGCGTTTTCCTCACCGTACATATCGTTCGGATTGTGCGTTGCAGCGGTGACGTTCTTCAGCCCGGCGATGGCTTTGCCGAGCCGACTGAGTTCGAAGTTGAAGTTGCCCTCAGGCAGATCCGCGAGGGTCTGCCCACGATTATCGAGCAGGCGCATCGGGAAATCCGGTCCGCAGGCCAGCACCGAACTCAATGGCAAACAGAGGCTCAGACAGAGCAGATGGCGGGGCCAGTTACGGGTCAACATGCGAACCTCCTTGATCAATATTGGCGCAACGCGCCCAACCGATGACGCGCTGCCCATCCGCCGGCAAGCGGCCGTCGCGCAGGCGGGTGAAGGTAAGCAGATCCGGGCTTTGTTGCAACGAGTAACCGGCGAGCGCATCGGCGCCTTCACAGTTTTTCGCCTTGAGAATGATCCGCGCAGGCCAGGCACTGTCGAGGTTGCCGGGATTGTCGAGTTTGATGTCGTAGAGGCCGTCGAACTCGCTCAGCGTCACGCCGAGCTGACTGTTCAGTTGATCACCCCGTGCGACCGCCGCAAGGGTGGTCAGACTCCAGGCGCGGCGGTCAGTGGCCAGCGGCAGGCGGAACCAGATCAGACCGGCCAGATGCGCCGGTGGGTCTTCGCGCAAGGCCTTGCCAAGTTGGCGCAATTGCTGCGGATCTGCGAGCAATTCCTGGCGCTCACCGCCCCGCTCAAGTTGTACTTCGCTTTCCACCACCGGCGCCCCGCCATCATCCGGCAACAGCGCCACACCGTAAGCCGGCAGCGCGAGAAAAAAAGGTTTGTCGGTAATCCGCGCCCAGGCCTTGGCCCACTTCAACGCCTGATCAGGATCGAACAGACCCCGACGCGGATCGCTGACGGCGTGGACTTGCAGCACGCTGCTGTCGACGGTTTGCAGGAGTGTCGGCAATTGCGCACTGTCGAGCCAGGCCGGAAGTGCCGTGATGCTCAAAGGCAGAGACGTCGGCAATGCCGAGCGCAAATGTTCGAGGAATTCAGCGTAGGCCAGCAAACGTGCGTTACCGGCATCGTGATCAATCTCGACGCCGCTCAATACAAGACCTTGCGCCTGCCAATCGGCAAGCACCTGCAGAATCTGCGTGGTGAGCTGATCCTGATCCAGCGCCTTCAACTGCCCATCGAGACGAATCACTGCGATCAAAGGACGGCCGTCGGCTATCAATAACGGCGCATCGATCCGCGCCCGGCTCCATCCGGCATTTGGAAAGGCTTGCAGCGCCAGCACGCGCAGCGTCGAGAAATCCTGGCGACTGTCACGCAGCGCTACCTCGTGGGCCGGCGTCCATTGGCGTTGCCAGATGTAGAGTTGTTGGTCGAGAGGGCGCGCGTCGTGTTGCTCGCAACCCGCGATAACGATGCCCAAAAACAGACCCACAATAAACCGCATACCTTCCAGCCCCCTGACACCACAAGGCTGCAAGGTTACACAAAACCCCTGTAGGAGCTGTCGAGTGAAACGAGGCTGCGATCTTTTGATCTTGTTTTTCAGGATCAAAATCAAAAGATCGCAGCGTGCCGCAGCTCCTACACGGGTGCGGCGGGTTTGCGGGCAATGATGACTTGGCTTTTCGCAACCACCGCGTCCAGCGCCTGTTTGATCTGCGCACCACGCGGCGAGTCCAGCACCGCTTGCCAGGTCTCGGCCCAGTGATTGAGCAGCGGATGATCCGGGTTGCTGAAATCGACCTTGGCTTCCCAGAACAACAGCATCCACATCGACCAGTAAAAGCCGTACTGGCTATGGCTGACGATCTCCAGCCCGGCCTCGCTGACCAGCGCCTTGAACTGCTCTTCGCTGATGATGCGAATGTGATTGGGCTTCTGGAAGTACTGGGGCGCGGCGATGTCTTTTTGCAGGTCTTCAGAACTCGGGTGCGGCACGCTCAGCAGGTACAAGGCGCCCGGTTTGCCGACACGCACCAGTTCGGCGAGGAACTGCGCCGGATCGTCGACATGCTCGATGACTTCGGTGGAGACCACGCGCGTTGCAGTGCCGTCGGCGATCGGCAACGGATTGCAATCGGTGACGTGACATTCGATGTCCCGTGCCGGCGTATCGCTCAGGCGCTGACGAGTCGCTTCGACCTTGGCCCCGTCGATGTCGGCGATGATGATCTTCGCCCCGCGCATGCCGCAAAAATGCACGTTGCCGCCATCGCCGCAGCCGACATCAAGCAGCGTGTCCTCGGCAGACACCACGAAACCTTTGAACAGCTCGTTGGTTTCCTGGTTGAACCAGCCACTGAGCTTGGCATCGTACAAGCCGAGCATGTACGGATCGACCTTGCTGGCGACCGGCTCCACTGCCTGCGCGGGGACCGGTGCTGGCGTCGCCGCCGTGAGTTTCTTCAGTAGGCTCAGCATGAGGTGGCTCCAGAGGACGGGACGGTGGATCGGGACGTACCGAGGCGGCGCACGAGCGCGGCACCACGGTTGCGCATGGGCATTTCGACCCAGCGGTAATTGAGTTCGCTGAGCAACACGATCAGGCCGAAAGCGATCAGCAGCGTCAGCACCGGGTGGCCGGCAGGGCTGGGCAGACCGGCGCTCTGCAAGCGAAAGATCAGTTCACGCACCAATTGATAAGCGGGTATGTGAATCAGGTAGATGCCATAGGACCGGCTACCGATCCACCCCAGCAGCCGCTGCATCGCGCCAGCGGGCATCAGGTAATTGCGGTTGTACGATGCGATCCACACCAGTATTGCGCTCAGTACGGCAATTGAACCGATACGGTACCAGGCGAACGTGAAGCGATCGGTGGCCATGAAACTCAACAGCGCGCCGATCAGCATCAATGCCGAAATTCCGCCCCATGGCCGAGCGAGAAAATTCGGCCGCCAACGTTGATAACTCGGCTGCGCACTCCACATTGCCAGCAATACACCGAGGGCCAGCGCATCAGTACGCACCACCATCAACAACGGCGTGCGCAGGGTGAAAATCTGCACCGCGACCAGCGCCAGCAATGCCCAGACCAAATGTTTGCGACAGAGCATAATCAGCAGCGGGAACAGCAGGTAGAACTGCTCCTCCAGCGACAGGCTCCAGTAGACGAAACTGCTGCCGTACTCGTAGCGAAAGAAGCTGTCGGCAAACCGGAAGTTGGCGTACTGCAACACCCCGGCCAACGTTGCTTGCAGGTTGGCCGACAACGTACCGAACGCCCCCGAACGATTGAGAAACACGCACGCCAGCAACATCAGCGCCAGCCATAACCAGGCCGACGGCAGTAACCGGAAAACCCGGCGAAGCCAGAAATTGCGCGTCTGCTGCCAATACTCCTGGCGGGTTGTACAGCCTTGCAGCGCCGGGATCAGGCTTCGGGCAATAACAAAACCGGAGATGGCGAAAAACAGATCAACGCCCCACCACGGCTGCGCCCAGGCATGGATCTTTTCCAGCGACGGCACGACATCGGTAAACAGACTGCCCTGCAAGTGATGGAACAACACGCCCAATACGGCAATTGCGCGCAGCACTTCAATGTCCATGATCCGCTTGCTGCTCATGGTGCCTCCCCCACACCCGATGGCTTGCGGGCGATGATCACCTGGCTCTTGGGCATGAAGCGGTCAAGCGTCTGCTTGATCGCCAGCCCGCCCGGCTGAGCGAGCAGGTCCTGCCAGGTCTTGGCCCAGTTCTCCATCAACGGCATGAAGGGCTCCTGAATCCGGTCACGCACCGCACCGCCCGGATCACGCCCTGCAGCCCGTTCGCCGGCCCAGAAAAAAATCATGCCCATCACCCAGAAGAATCCGCTGGCCTGGCGATGTTCGATCACCAGGCCAGCCTCTTCTACCAGCGCAGCGAAGCGCTCCGGGGTGAAAATCTGCACATGATTGGGAGACTGATAGTAACTGTCCGGGGCGATGCCTTTTTGCAAGTGTTCGCCCACCGGTGCCGGCACGCTGAACAGATACTGTGCACCTGGGCGCCCCATGCGCACCAGTTCGGCCATGAACGGTTGGGGCTGATCGATGTGCTCCAGCACCTCCATGCACACCACTTTACTGGCGCAGCCGTCAGCCAGTGGTAACGGCAGGCTATTGCTGACCAGCCCAAGATGGGCTTTGTCGCTTTGTGCTTCGACCTGCCGTGCGAGCTCACGCACCTTGGCGTGTTCGCTGTCGGTAAAAATCACCGAAGCGCCCTGACGCACGGCAAACAGTGTCGCCACGCCTTCGCCACAACCGACATCCAGCAACGTATCGTCAGCGCTGATCGCAAAGCCCTTGAGCAACTCGCCGCTGTCATTCAAGAACCAACCGTCGAGCACGGCGTCATGTAAACCGACGTCGCGAGGCGACACCTTGGCCAACGGTGCCGACAGCGGTTGCGCGGCACGCGCCGGACGCCATCGTGCGAGCAGACGCCGGATCATGCGACCGTAACTGGCGCAGGCAACGTTCCGCGGGCTTGCAGTGGCTGCGCAAAAAAATCGCGCAATCTCTGCTCGGTGCTGGCCTGGCTACAGAATCGCTGCAGGCTGCGAATCGCCTCGGCGGACATCCCGGCGTAACGCTGCTCATCGGTTTTTGCCACGTCATAACTGGCGCGATACGCCAGACACAGCGAATCCCAGTCGGTGATGTAACGCATCGTGCGATAGGCCGCACGCGGGTCATGCGGCCAGGCGGTGAGCTCTTCGGTGAAGTCGACGATAAATGCATTATCGCTGCTCACATAATCGGCCATCGCGGTGTTCAACGGCGCAATCGCCGGTTTGCCGCAGGACATGAACTCCATCAACGGCAGGCACTGTCCTTCACCGTAAGAACTGTTGACCACGTAGCTGGTGGCCTGCACCAGTGCTTCGTAATCGGCATCCGCCAGATAGCCATGGATCAGCACGATCCGGCACTGATACGACTGATTCTTGTACAAGTGATGCAGCATGTCGGTCAGCGCATCGGCGATGTCATGGTGGGTCAGTTTGAGCACCAGGGTCACATCGCTGATGTCGCGAAACGTCGTGCAGAACGCGCTGACCATATCCTGCCAATTCTTGCGGCCGTCGTAAGGGTTGAACACCGAGGTGTAGACCACGCCTTCGAGCTGCAATTGGCAATCCTCTGGCGGTCCTGCGAAGGACATCGGCGTGCCTTCGCGCAATCGCGGTGGGCCATACGGCCGCAAGTCCGTGCGACGACTGTCGATCAGCAATCCACGCAGGTTCAGCGTCACAAGGTCAACCACCGGACGCTTGGCCAATTGCTCGCCGCGAGCGGCAAAGCGATCCCACACCGGAGCCGGGATCGCGCAGATCGGATAGTCCGCCCCCATCACGTCGCGCACCGCGTTCACCGTGAATGTCGAATGCGTAATCGCCCGGCCACACGCCTGCAACACCACACGCCAATCGTGACGGGATTCGCCCTGCCAGCTTTCAGTCGGGATGGTGCTGAATTCCCAGGCGAACACCGGGATGGTCGGGCATGCGTAATGGATGGGCGTGCGATGCGGCGGCGAGAACGACAGGAAGACGCAATCCTCGCCCCGGCTCAAGCAGTCGAAATACAAACGATCCACTAACTCGTCAGGGTTGCTGACTTCAATCACCTGACCGATTCGTTCGAGAACGGGGCGAAACTCCTTGAGCACGAAGTAATAGCTGTACTCCGGCCGGCCGAGGTTCTGCTGGATATTGCTCTTGTTGGTTTCCGAATGAATGATGATCAGCATGAGGCCGCTCCGGTCTCGACCGCCAACGAAGTCATTTCGCTATTGGCCCTCAGACCGAAAAACGCCTCCGCGCGCTGCTGCACGGGCGTAAAACCGCAGTATTCACGCATCCGCTCAGCAGCGGCAGCGGCCATCGCCAGGTAAGCCTCTGGATGGTTCTTGGCCATGGCGTAGCTGTCCTCGTAGGCGGTTTTCAACGATCCCCAGTCGGGACGATGGCGCAGCGTGCGATAGAGAATGCGCGCGTCCTCCGGCCAGATGGTCGGTTCGCGGCTGGACTTGACGATGAAAGCAACGCGTTCGTCGATGTAGTCACCCATCGCGGTGTGGTTCGGCGCAATCACCGGGCGGGCACACGACATGAACTCCATCAACGGCAGGCACAACCCTTCGCAGCGCGACGCATTGACGTAGAAACTCGCAGCGCCATACAACCGGGCAAATTCCTCCTCTTCCAGATAGCCATGCATGACCACCACGCGACAGGCGAATGGCGACAACTGCGAGAGCAACGTAATGAGATGAACGTAATAGCTCGACAGATCGTTTTGGGTGATTTTCAGCACCAGCGTCGCGTCGTCGACATCACGCATAGCCCAGCAGAACGCAGTGATCAGGTGATGCCAGTTCTTGCGCCCGTCCTCGGGGTTGAACACGCTGACGTAAACCACGCCGCTGACGTCGATCTGTACGTGCTGACTGGTGTCGGGGAGCGAGGCTTGCGGGTGCTCAGCCAACACCGGCATTTCACTCACGGCTGGAGCCGGCGTTATTGCCTCGACAATGGGATCAGGCAACTCGCGGTGTTCCTCGCGGACCGAGCCCGGCAGCAAATCACTGACGGCTTCGCGATACCACTGCAACAGGTTGTGCTTGAGCAGAAACAGCGGTCGATGTTCGGAGGCCACCGTGACAGCTCTGTAGCCCGCGATCAGGTAATGCTTGGTTATGAAAGCACGTCGGCGCAGGGTCAGTGCCGGAGGAGGTTCCGCGATCGGCTCCGGCACGGGCTCGATCACTTGCGGTGTTTGCAGTTCCGGCTCGCGGAGTATCGGTGCGATCAAGCCATCGGCCGACAGCCCCAGAGCACGGCTGTCGATGATGCAGCCCTTAATCTGCAGCGTGGTGCCGGGGTTTACCGGGACACTTGGACAATCTCGCCGCACCTGAGCGAAACGCTCCCACAGTGGCGTGGGCAATACCAGCACGGGGAAATCTTCACCCAGACTGCGACGGATGGCCTGCGCGGTGTGGGTGGACAACGTAATCACCCGGCCATGGCGGGCCAGTGTCTGGCGCCAGTCCTGGCGCACATCGTCGCCAGCGTATTCGGTGGGGATCGAGTCATATTCCCAGGCAATCACGCAGACCATCGGGCACTGCAGGCCGATCGGCGTTTTATGTGGCGGTGCAAACGAAAGAAACAGGCATTCCTGATCGGCCTGGCGCAATTGCAGATACAGCGGATCGACGTCGTCAGTCGACGTGACCACATGCACGCGACCAAGGCTTTCCAGCACCGGGCGATAAGCCTTGAGCACGAAGTAGTAGCTGTATTCGGGACGCCCGAGACTTTGGCTGATGGAGCGGTCGTTGACGTCCGAGTAAAGAATGAAATTCATGGCATCCCACGATGAAGCAGCCGTCCCGGCAACCTCATGCTATGACGACCCGGCGTTGGATCAAGCCGCAATAACGCAGCTAGTCCATCATCTTCAGGCACGTCTTCGTTCTTGTTTTAGTGGTCAGTTTCACCCTGGTCGCGCCACGCCCACGGTGGACCTGGGGGAATGGCGACGAGGGCCATTCTAAACACATCCATCAAGGATCCGGGAACCGCCCGACGAGAATAAATCGGACTACGCTGACGAGAACTGACCGGTCACGGTTTGGCCTGTTGAAATTGCTGCGCAATTGGCACAGATTGATAACAAACAACTACAACAACTGACTTCGCCCGTCTCTCACCCGGTTTTTCCTCCGGTCTGACAGACCTCTCCTTAAAGCCTGTGAGAAAGTGGCGCAAGTTCAAGACCAAGGGGTCGCTGTTTGAAAAAGCGTCTGTTCGTCACGGGTCTCAGTGGATTCGTGGGACAACATATTCAATCGCGTCTGGCATTGCCTGATTCGCCGTGGGAGCTGCTGCCTGCCGCCTCGCCCTACGACCTCACGAATGCTGACAGCCTCCGTGATCTGTGGCCGCAGATGCCCGACGCGGTAATTCATCTGGCCGGGCAGACCTTCGTCCCGGAAGCGTTCCGTGATCCGGCGCGTACCTTCGACATCAATCTTTTCGGCACCCTCAATCTGCTGCAGGCGCTCAAGGCGCGGGGCTTTGCCGGCACCTTCCTCTACGTCAGCTCCGGCGATGTCTACGGTCAAGTCGGCGAGAGCGATCTGCCGATCAGCGAGCAACAGTCGCCCTGCCCGCGCAATCCTTACGCGGTGAGCAAACTCTCGGCGGAGTTTCTCAGCCTGCAATGGGGCCTGAGTGAAGGCTGGCCGGTGTTGGTAGCGCGTCCGTTCAACCACATCGGCAGCGGCCAGAAAGAAAGCTTTGTCATCGCCAGTGCCGCCCGCCAGATAAGTCGCATCAAACAGGGCCTTCAAGCGCCGCAACTGGAGGTTGGCGACATCGATGTGACGCGAGATTTCCTCGATGTCGGCGATGTGATATCGGCCTACTTCGCGCTGCTGGAAAAAGGCACGTCAGGACAGGTCTACAACATCTGCTCGGGCCGCGAGCAAAGCATTCGCAGCCTGATCGAGCAGCTCGGCGATCTCGCCGAAGTCGACATGCAACTGGTTCAAGACCCTGCGCGCATGCGGCGTGCCGATCAGCGTCGCGTTTGTGGCAGCCATAACCGGCTGACCCAGACCACAGGATGGACGCCTGAAATCACAACACAACAATCCCTGCGGGCGATCCTGTCCGACTGGGAGACGCGAGTACGACAAGAATGACAAAAAGTGCATTGATCACAGGCATCACCGGCCAGGACGGCGCATATCTGGCCAAATTGTTGCTCGGCAAGGGCTACAAGGTTTACGGCCTCGTGGCACGGCGCAGCAGCGATTCGCGCTGGCGTCTGCGCGAGATGGGGGTCGAAGCCGACATCGTTTATCTGGACGGGGACATGGCCGATGCCTGTTCGGTACAGCGTGCAGTCATTCAATCGGCGCCGGACGAGGTCTATAACCTCGCCGCGCAGAGCTTTGTCGCCGCGTCGTGGAATCAACCGGTGACGACTGGCATCGTCGATGGTCTGGGCGTTACCCACCTGCTCGAAGCGATCCGCCAGTTCAGCCCGCATACCCGGTTTTATCAGGCATCGACCAGCGAAATGTTCGGTCTGATCCAGGCTGAACAGCAGGATGAAAACACGCCGTTCTACCCCCGCAGCCCGTACGGCGTGGCCAAACTGTATGGCCACTGGATCACCGTCAACTACCGCGAAAGTTTCAACCTGCACGCCAGCAGCGGCATCCTCTTCAACCACGAATCACCGCTGCGCGGCATCGAATTCGTGACGCGCAAAGTCACCGATGCCGCGGCGCGCATCAAACAGGGCAAACAGCACGAACTGGCCCTGGGCAACATCGACGCCAAGCGCGATTGGGGCTTTGCCGGTGACTACGTCGAAGCCATGTGGCTGATGCTGCAACAGGACAAACCCGACGATTTTGTTGTCGCCACTGGCGTCACCACCACGGTGCGTGAAATGTGCCGCATCGCCTTCGATCACGTCGGCCTCAACTACCGCGACTACGTGAAGATCGACCCGGCGTTTTTCCGCCCGGCCGAAGTTGAAGTGCTGCTCGGCAATCCAGCCAAGGCTCAGCGTGTGCTGGGCTGGAAGCCGAAAACCGACCTGGATACCTTGATCCGCATGATGATGGATGCGGACATGAAACGCGTCGCCAAGGAGTAGGCCATGCTGATTCCCGTGATTCTGTCCGGCGGTGCCGGCACTCGTTTGTGGCCGGTGTCCCGCGAGGGCCATCCCAAGCCGTTCATGACCCTGCCCGACGGCCAGTCGCTGCTGGGCAAGACCTACCAGCGTGCCGCCGCGTTGCTGGACGGTTGGGGCGACATTGTCACGGTGACTAACCGCGAGTACTACTTCCAGAGCAAGGATCACTATTGCGCCGCCCATGTCTCGCGTCATCGCGGGCATTTCCTGCTGGAGCCGACCGGCCGCAACACTGCCCCGGCCATCGCTGCTGCCGCGTTGTCGCTGCAAGCGCTGCACGGTGACGACGCGATCATGGTGGTGATGCCGGCCGACCATTTGATCGTCAATCAGGACGCGCTGAAAAGTGCCGTCGAACACGCGGTCAATCTGGCGAAGGACGGTTATCTGGTGACCTTCGGTGTGACGCCGACCGCCCCGGAAACCGGCTTCGGCTACATCGAGACTGGCGCGCCACTCGACGCCAGAGGCGCTGCGAAAGTGCAGCGTTTCGTCGAGAAACCCGACCTGCAAACCGCCACGCATTATCTGGAAAGCGGCAACTTCCTGTGGAACTCAGGGATGTTCTGCTTCACCACCGCAAGTGTGCTGGCCGAGTTGCAACTGCATGCGCCGCAGTTGCTGGAACAGACCCGTGCCTGCATGGCGGCTAGCGCCCCGCTGGAAACTGTCGGCTGCCTGCAACAGGAACTGTCGCCAGCGCTGTTCGCCGAGATCACCGACATCTCCATCGACTACGCGTTGATGGAGCGCTCGGAAAAAGTCGTCGTGGTACCCGCCGGGTTCGACTGGAGCGATATCGGTTCCTGGGGCGCCGTCGCGGCTCTGGTACCGGCCGATGCCGATAACAATCGTGCCAGCGGCGAAGCGATTTTCATCGACAGCCACAATAACTTCGTTCAAAGCGAAGGTCGGCTGGTGGCTGCCGTCGGCGTGGACAACCTGATCGTCATCGACACCGCCGACGCCGTACTGGTCGCTCACGCTGATCGTGCGCAGGACGTGCGACGAGTGGCCAAGCAGCTCAAGGACAAATCCCACGAAGCCTACCGCCTGCACCGCACGGTGAGTCGGCCATGGGGCACCTACACCGTGCTCGAGGAGGGCCCGCGCTTCAAGATCAAGCGCATTGTGGTCAAGCCCGGCGGCAAGCTGTCTCTGCAAATGCACCATCACCGTAACGAACACTGGGTGGTCGTCGAAGGCATGGCCAAGGTCACCAACAATGGTACCGGTACCCACCTGGTGGCGAAAAACGAATCGACGTTCATCGCTGCCGGCCACCGCCATCGCCTGGAAAACCCCGGGGTGATCGATCTGGTGATCATCGAAGTACAAAGCGGCGAATACCTGGGAGAGGACGACATCGTCCGCTTCGAAGACCAATACGGCAGGACGGTTTGAATGCTGCTTTCCCTTTACCGCTCAATGCGCAGTTATCGCGGATTCATCCTCGGTAGCGTCAAGCGGGAGTTTCAATCACGTTATCGCAACTCGTTGTTCGGCGCGCTGTGGACTGTACTCAACCCGTTGTCGATGATTGTTGTGTACACGGTGATCTTTTCCCAGATCATGCGCGCCCGTCTGCCGGGCGTGGACGATGGCTTGGCCTACAGCGTCTATCTCTGCGCCGGCCTGCTGACGTGGGGTCTGTTCGCGGAAATCACCACGCGCAGCCAGAGCATGTTTCTGGAAAACGCCAACCTGCTGAAGAAAATCAGCTTCCCGCGCATTTGCCTGCCGGTGATTACCCTGCTCAACGCCGGTATCAATTTTGCGATCATTCTCGGGCTGTTCTTCGGCTTTCTGCTGATCAGCGGCCGCCTGCCCGGCATGGCCCTGCTGGCGCTGATACCGCTGTTGATCGTGCAAGTGATCTTTGCCGCGGGGCTGGGGATGCTGCTCGGCATTCTCAATGTGTTCTTTCGCGATGTCGGGCAGATGTTCGGCATCTGCCTGCAGTTCTGGTTCTGGCTGACGCCCATCGTTTACCCGCTTTCGATCCTGCCGTCAGGCATCCAGCACGTCATCAGCCTGAACCCGATGACGGCGCTGATGACAAGCTACCAGAACGTGTTCCTTTACAACCAATGGCCGCAGTGGTCGTCACTGACACCGCTGCTGATCATCGGTCTGCTGCTCTGCACCATGGCGTTGCGCCTGTTCCGTCAACGAGTCGGTGAAATGGTGGACGAACTCTGATGGGACACATACGCGTTACTGGCCTGGCCAAAGCCTATAAACAATATCCGAATCGCTGGAGTCGCTTGCTGGAATGGCTGGTGCCGTTCTCGCCGAACCGCCATCACCTGCACTGGGTCTTGCAAGACGTCGATTTCGAGATCAAACCCGGTGAAGCGGTTGGCATCGTCGGCGTCAACGGCGCGGGCAAAAGCACCCTGCTGAAAATGATCACCGGCACCACCCAACCGACCTGTGGACAGATCCATCTGCAAGGCCGCGTGGCCGCGTTGCTGGAATTGGGCATGGGTTTTCACCCGGACTTTACCGGTCGGCAGAACGCTGTCATGGCCGGTCAGTTGCTGGGCATGCAGGTCGAAGAGATCGAAGCGTTGATGCCGCAAATCGAAAGCTTTGCCGAAATCGGCGACGCCATCGATCATCCGGTGCGTACCTATTCCAGCGGCATGCAGATGCGCCTGGCGTTCAGTGTCGCGACCGCGCGGCGTCCGGACATCCTGATCGTCGACGAAGCGCTGTCGGTCGGTGATGCGTATTTCCAGCATAAAAGTTTCGAGCGCATCCGCAGCTTCCGCAAAGCCGGTACGACCCTGCTGATCGTGTCCCATGACCGCTCGGCCATTCAATCGATCTGTGACACCGCGATTCTACTGGAGAACGGACGTCTGGCCATGCGTGGCAAACCCGAAGAAGTCATGGACTACTACAACGCCATGCTGGCCCAGCGCGAAGGCCAGACGGTGCGCCAGGAGATGCTCGCCAATGGCCAGGTACAGACCATTTCCGGCACCGGTGAAGCAGCGATTCTCAGCGTGCGCCTGCTCGATGAGCAAGGACGCAGCCTTGAAGTCGCGGAGGTCGGTCAGCCTGTGGTGCTGGAAGTGCAGACCGAAATTCGTGAAGACATCGAGCGGCTGATTCTCGGCTTCATGATCAAGGATCGTCTGGGCCAGGCCATTTATGGCATCAACACCCATCGCCTCGACAAAGCCATTACCGAGCTGAGTGCCGGCGAACGCGTGACCTTTCGCTTCGCTTTCGACATGCGTCTGGGCAAGGGTAACTACTCCGTGGCGTTGAGCCTGTCACGTCTGGATTCGCACCTGGATCGCAACTTCGAGTGGCGCGACTATGGTTTGATCTTCCACGTGATCAACAATCGCCAGGAAGACTTTGTCGGCTGCTCCTGGTTACAAGCCCGGACCGAAATCACCCGTTCCAGTGAAAACCTTTTAAAAACGCCTGATACGGAGATCTTGCGATGACACGATTGCTGGTGGAGTGCACTTACGTTTTCGAACATCCCTCCGCCAACTCGGGCATTCAACGTGTTGTACGCAACGTCATTCAGCAATTGCCGACGGCCGATGACACCCTCGAATGCATCCCGGTGGTGATGATCGATGGCGGTTTGTATGAAGTTAAAAGTCTGGCGCCGCTGAAGTCCCCGAAGCTCGACCTGATGGGTCTGCGGGTGAAACTGGAACAGTGGGCCAACGCCTTCTGGCTACGTCACCGAGCGGTGGAGCGACGCTGGCCGTTCAACCAGTCGCATTTCACCCGTCGGGTGCTGTACGTCGGCTGCCGACTCACGGCATTCGCCTGTTTCAGCTTGCCCATGCGCCTGCTAGAGCGCGTCCTCAAGGGCCAACAGATTCCCGAGCGCTGCATCCCGCTGGTCCACCGGGGGGGCGATCAATTGGTGCTGCTCGACTCGTCCTGGCACGCCAACTTTTTCCCCCTCGCCGAGCAACTCAAGCGTGAGGGCGTGGGCATCATTTCGGTGATTTATGACCTGATCCCCCTGACCCACCCGCAGTTTTGCGATGCCGGACTGGTCAAAGTGTTCAACGACTGGTTCGACTGGATCGCGCGCACCGCTGATGGTTATGTCGCGATCTCGACCACGATCCGCGATCAGGTGCGCGAGGAAATGCTGCGCCGGATCGGCACGCAACAGGTCGGGCAGCGCTGGTTTGATTATTTCCACCTCGGCTCCGAACTGGACTTGAGTGAGGCCGATGCCAAGGTCGACCGTGGCCTGCTGGACATGTTCCAGACCAAGGACCCGGTGTTTCTCATGGTCAGCACCATCGAGCCGCGCAAAAACCACGCGTACCTGCTCGAGGCGTTTGAACTCGCCTGGGCAACAGGATCGAAAGCGCGGTTATGCATCGTCGGCAAGATCGGCTGGAAGTGCGATGCACTGATCGAACGAATCCGCCAGCATCCCGAGCTGAACCGGCGCTTGTTCATGTACAACTCGCTCTCGGACAAAAGTCTCGAGCACGCCTACTCTCACGCCACGGCGCTGGTGTTTCCGTCCCATGTCGAAGGTTTCGGCTTGCCACTGGTGGAAGCCATGCAACGCCAGTTACCGGCAATGGCCAGCGACATCCCGGTGTTTCGCGAGATCGGCGGCGACTACATGGCGTATTTCGACCTGACGAATCCACAGAGTCTGACTGATCTGGTGACCGGCATGGAGCGCTCCGGCGAGTTTCCGGCAACGCTGAGCCTCGAACAATGGCGCTGGTTGAGCTGGCGTGAAGCGAGCGCCCAATTGGTCGAACGTATTGAACGCAACTTGAATGCAGCGATGCCTGCCCCCGAGAGTCAGCATGCGCATTGCTCTTAACGCGCGCATTCTCCAGGCACCGCGCACCGGCATCGGCCATTACGTTGCCGAACTGGTCAACGCCTTGCGCAGTGAGCCCGACATTGACGTGACGCTGTTCCACGGCTGGGGCTGGAGCTCGGCACTGCCGGAAGCGGCCATGCCCGGTTACTCGCGCCTGACACCGCTGCTGCGGCAGATCCCCGGGGCCTATCAGGCGCGCCGCTGGCTGGAGCAGAAACGCTTCGATCAGGGCCGCGCGCAAGGCATCGACCTCTATCACGAACCAAGCCTGTGGCCACTGGCCTTCGACGGCCCGACCGTGATCACCCTGCATGACCTGACGCACCTGCATTTCCCTGAGACCCAGCCTGCGGCGCGACTCAAGGAAATCGAACGTCGATTGGCCGTGGGTGTGCAGCAAGCCCAAGTAATTCTCACCGACTCGCAAGCCATTGCCGACGAAGCTCAAGCGTATTTCGGCCTGCCTGCCGAGCGTTTTGTGGTGGCCCCACTGGGGGTCGCCAAGCGCTTTCATCCGCGCGAAGCGTGCGCCATTGACGCGGTGCTCAAGGCTCATGCGGTGGCGGCGCGGGAATATTTTCTTTGCGTGGGCACGCTGGAGCCGCGCAAGAACCTTGGCCTGGCCCTACGCGCCCATGCCCTGCTGCCGGAGGCGGTGCGCCAGCGCTTTCCACTGTTGATCGTCGGCATGGCCGGCTGGGAGCGCGAACAGTTCAGCGAACCCCTGCGTCAGGCGCTGGCCAGCGGGCATGTGTGCCTGCTCGGTTATTTGCCCGATGAACAGGTCGCGCAATTGCTGGCCGGCGCGCGGGCGCTGATTTTTCCGTCGCTGTATGAAGGTTTTGGTCTGCCGGTACTGGAGGCCATGGCCAGCGGCACGCCGGTGCTGCTCACGCGTTCTTCGGCGATGCCGGAAGTCGCGGGTGCGGCGGGCAACTATATTGAAGCTGACGATGCAGAAGGCCTGCGCGATGCGCTGAGCCGACTGATCGACGATCAAGCGCATTGGCAGGCATGCCAAGAAGCCGGATTGCAGCAGTCACGGCTTTTTTCCTGGGAGCGTTGTGCACAGGCCACGGCCGGTGCCTACCGTCAGGCCATGGGAGGTTGAATGCGAGTTCTTCATTTTTTCAAGACGTACCTGCCTGACTCGGTCGGCGGCATTGAGCAAGTGATCTTCCAGCTCTGCGAGAGCGGCGCTCAGCACGGTATCGACGGCCAGGTGCTGACACTCAGCGCCGACCCGAATCCCCCCATGGTGCAACTCGGTCAGCACGAAGTGCACCGCGCCAAACTCGACATCCAGTTCGCCTCCACCGGTTTTTCCTGGAGCGTGTTCAAACAGTTTCGCGAACTGGCGGCCGAGGCGGATGTGATCAACTACCACTTCCCGTGGCCGTTCATGGACCTGGTGCATTTCGCTAGCGCGACGAATAAACCGAGTGTGGTGACCTACCACTCGGACATCATTCGCCAGAAACACCTTCTCAAACTCTATCGCCCGCTGATGAACCGCTTCCTCGCCAGCGCCGACCGTATCGTTGCCGCTTCGCCGAACTACCTGCACACCAGCGACGTGTTGCAGCAATTCCAGGACAAGACCCGAGTGATTCCCTACGGTTTGAACAAGGCCGGTTATCCACAGCCTGATGCCGAACGGATAAATCGCTGGCGCCAGCAGCTTGGGGATAAGTTTTTCCTGTTTGTCGGCGTGATGCGTTACTACAAAGGCCTGCACATTTTGCTGGAGGCCCTGAAAGACGTGGACTATCCCGTGGTCATTGTCGGCGCCGGGCCATTGGAGTTGGAGCTGCACGCACAGGCGCAGGCGCTGGGCCTGCGTAACATTCATTTCCTCGGGCGCCTGGGTGACGAAGACAAAGTCGCACTGCTGCAACTGAGCTACGCGATTGTTTTCCCGTCGCACCTGCGCTCGGAAGCGTTCGGCATTTCTCTGCTGGAAGGTGCGATGTACGGCAAACCGATGATTTCCAGCGAGATTGGCACCGGCACCAGCTACATCAATATTCACAACGAAACCGGGCTGGTGGTCCCGCCCAGTCATCCACAGGCATTTCGCGAGGCGATGCGCACGCTCTGGGAAGACCCGGTCCGCGCCGCTGCCATGGGGGTGAAAGCCGAAGCACGTTACCGGCAGTTATTCACAGCCGATGACATGGGCCGCAAGTGGACGGAGCTGTATCAGGAATTGCTGGAAGAGAAATCCCTGTCCTACGCCTGAGCGTGGGTTGAACACCGATCCCCCTTCGGCAGCTCCTACACGGGTTCGGGTTACAGGTCCAAGACCAGTGGCTGATTGCTTTGCGCCGGAACCGCGCAGCAAATCAGCACATGCCCCGCTTCCGGAATATCCGCCGGCACCTGTGGATAATTCACCGCACCACTGACCAGCCGGGTCTTGCAGGTACCGCACGAACCACCGCGGCAACTGAACTCGGGGCGCAATCCGCGACTTTCCGCCAGCTCCAGCAAACTGCCGCCATCGGGTTGCCAGCGTGCTTCCTTGGCCGAGCGCTCGAACACCACTGGCACCGAAGTGGTTGCCGCAGGCGGTTGCTCGATCACGATCGCGTCCGGATCGGCCTGACGTTTCAGGGTCGACGGGCCAAAGGTTTCCGCATGAATCTGCGCATCGCGCACATCCAGTTCGCGCAAAGTGTCGTAAAGCCCTTGGGTAAAACCACCGGGGCCGCAGAGCACAAAGTCGAGCTGATCAAAATCCTCGGCATCCAGCAGGTTCCTCAGCACCGCGCCGTCGATCCGCCCACGCACATCGAAATCCGCGCCCTCTTGCAGATCGGCTTCCGGCTGGCTGAGCAAACGCAGGACTCGTACAGAATCGCCTGCGGTTTCGAGCAATCGATCCAGCTCCTTGCGAAACGGCTGATCCGCCAGACTGCGCGAACTCTGCAACAACAATGTCGGACGAATTCCCCGCGTCCGCAGGCCTTGGTAGACCACCTCGCGCAGCATCGACAGCAACGGCGTGATGCCCACACCGGCAGCCAGCAGTACCAATGGTCGCTGTTCCAGCGGCGCCACGGTGAAATGCCCTTGCGGTGCCCGCGCTTCAAGTAAGTCGCCAACGCGAATCTGCTCATGCAGATGCGATGAAATCAGGCCTTCGCGTTTGACGCTAATGCGGTAGAAACCATCCGACGGCGCACTCGAAAGGCTGTAAGTACGAATATGCACCTCGCCATCAATGGTGAAACGCAGCGGCAAATGCTGACCCGCGAGAAACACCGGCAAACCAGCGCCATCGGTTGGTTCCAGATAGATTGAACGGATGCTGCGACTTTCTGCCTCGATCTTCGCTACGCGCAGCGGCCGCCATTGGTTGCCCAGCGCCTGTGCCTGCAAACGCGCATCCGCCTCGGCCCAATTGCCGGTCAACAGACTGGTCGGCGACATGCCGTCGAAGCGCCAGCGCAACGCCAGGGCTGCCGGGCGCCGCACCAGTTTTTCCACCTCAAATGTCCACAGCCGTTCCGCACCTTGAAAGGCTTCGATCTGCGGGTCTTCGAGAAGAATCTCGGTACGCCCGCTGAGTTGCAGCAGATCGCCTGTGGAAAAGTCGATGAACAGCAAGCCAGCCTTAGGGTTCAGCAACAAATTGCCGAGGGTGTTGAAGTGCAGATTGCCGGCGAAATCGGGGATGGTCAGACGATTGCCTTCCACCCGTACGAAACCGGCCTGGCCACCCCGGTGGGAAACATCCACCGCACGCTGGCCGTCGACATCCACATAACTGGCGACAAAAAACGTATCGGCACCGGCGATCAGCGCAATGGCCGCATCATCGAGACCGTTCAGATGCTCAGCCGGACGCGTCTGCGGATCCGTCAGCGGCACCCGCTGAAACTGGCGCAGTTGGATGTATTGCGGGCAGTTGCCGAAGGCCTGATCCACGCTCACGTCAAAACCATCAGCGCTCAGATTGCCGACATGACCGTTCAGGCGATTGCGCCGGCGGGTGTGCAACTCGATGCCGAGCAAACCGATCGGTTCGCCATTGCGCAGTTGCGCCGGATCATCGGCAGCGACCTGGCTGGCGAAATGCAGATGCTCGGGATCCGGCGAATGGGCAAACCCCGGCGCGCCTTCGAGCACACTGGCCCACGGCCGCCCATCTGCATCAACTGCGCCGTACAGCATGAAAGGCAATTGCTGATAGAACTCACGGTGCTGATCCGGCATCCAGGTGCGAATCACCTTACGTCCGAAGGCTTCCATGCGTTCGGCAACGCCGACATGGGCCTGCAATTGCTGTTCGCCAGCGTGCCACGGTGAACGTTCCATCACGACCTCTCCCCTGCACCGTCGGCACAGTGTGGATTGCGAAAATCAGGCGGTGGTTTGCAGACCCGCAACAGTGCGCGGCATGCCGACGAAGCCGGGCAATGCTTCAACCCGGGCCAGCCAGGCGCGGACGTTGCCGTAGTCGTCCAGCGACACGTTGCCTTCCGGCGCGTGGGCGATGTAACTGTAGGCCGAAACGTCGGCAATGCTTGGTTCGTCGCCGGCCAGATACAGCGTTTTGCCCAACTCGATGTCCATCACCTTGAGCAGGTTGTGCGCCCGGGTAATCGCTTCTTCTGCATTCAGCTGGGCACCAAACACCGTGACCAATCGCGCAGCGGCGGGGCCGAAAGCGATCGGCCCGGCGGCAGCCGACAACCAGCGCTGTACCCGCGCGGCGCCGACCGGATCGGTTGGCAGCCAACGACCATGGCCGTATTTCTGCGCCAGATACACCAAAATCGCGTTGGAATCTGCGAGCACCACACCGTCGTCATCAATGGCCGGCACCTGGCCAAAACTGTTGATCGCCAGATACGCCGGCTGCTTATGCTCACCTTTGGCCAGATCGACGAAGATCAGCTCGGTCGGCAATTGCAGCAGGGACAACATCAGCTCGACACGGTGGGCGTGGCCGGAACGTGGAAAGTTGTAGAGTTTGATCGCTTGCATGGTCGACTCCGCTGAACAGGGGCGCCGCTGCGGGGATGAGCGCGCCGATGGAGGTCATCTTGCGCTGATCGCGAAAACAACAGAATCACCAGCAACTGCAATCGATTATTTCATCTCATGCAATAACGCAGCATCTTTAAGCGCTGGGTGCTCACGTAAAGCCTTGGCGGTAAAATCGACAAAACTGCGAATCCGCGCTGGCGCCTTGCGCCCGCCCTGATACACCACGTGTATCGGCAAGGGCGGCAGTTCAAATTCAGCAAGGACGATTTCCAGCTCGCCAGTCGCGATTTTGCTGGCGACTTGGTAAGACAGAACCCGAGTCAAACCCAGCCCCATGCAGGCTGCGGTAATCGCTGCCTGATTGGCAGTCACGATCAGACGCGGCTCAGGGCGCACGCTAAGCGGTTCGCCCGCGTCGAGAAACGGCCAACTGCGTTGCTGACCAATCGCTGAAGTCGCCACCACTGGCGCCCCCGCCAACGCGTGGGGATGAGCCGGTCGGCCATACTTGGCGAAGTAGTCGGGCGAGCCGCAAATGACCCGACGCACCTCACCCACGCGAATCGCATGCTGACTGCTGTCCGGCAGATCACCGATGCGCACCGCCACATCAAGGCCCTCCTCGACCATGTTGACGATCCGATCGACCAACACCGCGTTGATCGTGACATCCGGATACTGCGCGAGATAACGCGCCATCAGCGGCGTCACAAACAAATCACCGAACAACACCGGCGCCGTCACCGTCAGTTGCCCACGCGGCTCGGCATGACTGCCCGCCGCCGAATCCTCGGCCTCCTGCACCTCAGCGAGAATCCGCCGACAATCTTCCAGATAACGCTGCCCGGCTTCGCTCAAATGCACACTGCGCGTGGTGCGGATCAACAACTGCGTGCCGATGCGCTGCTCCAGCGCCGCCACCGCCCGCGTGACGCTCGCCGCTGACAAACCAAGACGCCGCGCGGCAGAGGAGAAGCCTTGCTCTTGGGCGACGGTGGTGAAGATGTGCATTTCCTGGAAGCGATCCATGGTGCCTCTCGAGTCAGATACAAAAATCGCAGCCTAAGCTGCGATTTTTTGCGCTGGTGCCGAACAAAATATTGTGACACCAGCGGCCTAACAAAAGCTGGCGCTAGACTGCTTTTCCGAATGAGCCACTGGGTGAACATTCTGACACCTTGCAGCTCTATCCTCTAAAGCAACCCAGAATTTCAACAATACATTTTGACACCATGGTGAGAAATTTCTTCCTCTCAAAAAACACAAGCCTAACGCCCCCCTAACCGGAGGCCGTTAGGCTGGGGCCTTTTCTCACAAGAAAAACTGTTGCCCGGAAAGCTGCGACCAATTATTGCTGAGCATCGGTCGCAGAGGTGCGAGTCGCCGTAGGTGTTTAAAGCAGCGAGGTAAACGCCGCCAAATTCATTCATCCTTCCGGTCGGTCGGTAGACCGACTCGAACATGAATCATCCTCAAGCATAGCTTCCAGCGAACAGCCTGGTACCAAGGGCGACGAATAGTAGCCAGGTCATCTCACACCTTGTTTCTCTACTCTCCCTTTATCTCACTGAACGGGATGATTTCTATTGGCGGCGTCACAGCACAAAGAGGTTTGCGCCAATAACCCACGCTATGCCATTGACCTTGCTTGAACCCAACCTCAGGGTAAGTGCCAATGTGAGTGAAACCGAGCGTTTCATGAATACCTATGCTTCCCGGGTTGGGTAAGGCGATGCCGGCATAGGCTGCATGAAAACCCTGTTTCTCTAGGACTGGTAGAAGCTGCTGATATAGGGCACGACCAACCCCTTTTCGGTGCACTGACGGGTCGACATACACGGTGACATCCACCGACCAACGATATGCTTCTCTCGCACGATGCTGGCTCGCATAAGCGTATCCAACGACGTTGCCTTCCACCTCGGCTACCAGATAGGGATACGTTGGCAGTGTTGCGGCTATTCGTGCTGCCATCTCATCGACAGTCGGTGGCGTCAGCTCAAACGAGATGACCGTGTCCAAAACCATCGGCGCATATATAGCCTGGATGTCAGAGGCATCAGCGGGTGTAGCAACCCTCACTTTATAATTCATGTCTTTCCTTGCTGCCCCTAAAGAACCGCGTTTGAAGGGCTGAACCACCTAGGCCAAGCCCTTCAGAATTTCGTGATAGAACCGTGAACTTTGCCTCAATCGGGCTCACCGCATCCACGAACCGCAGAGAGCACCGTTCACTGAATTGGTAGCTTCTGCTCGTGGAGACCAGCCTGCGGGATATCCACGACGACCTCTTTACCACCGAGAACCTTCGCCAGGAACAGCGCCGTCAGCCCACCGAAAAACTGCGCAATGATGAACGGCGCTACGTCTGATATCCGTATCCCCGAGAACGTATCGGTAAACCCGCGAGCAATCGTCACCGCCGGATTCGCAAAGCTCGTAGAGGACGTGAACCAGTAGGCTGCGACAACATACGCGGCAACCACCTGAGGCACTTTTGCTTTGTGATATTTATCGCACAGCAGAATTGTCAGCACCAATCCCGAGGTTGCCAAGTACTCACTGAACCACTGCGACGGCCCGGTGCGAACATGATGGGAGAACTCGACCACAGGCAGCTCGAACATGAAATGCGCAGCGAATACTCCGAAGATTGCACCCGTTGTTTGAGCCGCCACGTAGGGGCCCAGCTGCTTACTGCTCAATCCTCCGCGCAAATAATCGATTACAGAGACCACCGGATTGAAGTGCGCACCGGAAAAAGTGGAGAAGCACACGATCAGTACGTACAAGCTCGCGCCAGTTGCCAGCGCATTGGCAAGAAGCGCTAGCGCATCGTTACCGTTCGCCAGGCGCTGACCCATGATTCCAGAACCAACTACGGTGCACAGCAGAACTGCTGTACCGAGAAACTCAGCCAAGATCTTCCGTGAAGTACTCATTGGATAGGCTCTATGAGGAGAGATTTTAGGGATAGCGGCTACTGAGCTGGCTCGTAGCCGCAGACGCTGTTACGAGCAGCAGGACTTGGGCTTAACGGGCTGACTTCCCTCCACGACATACAGCGCATCGTCTGTGGAAAGGTAGGCATCCTGTGAGGCCACTTCCGTGGGTACACCGCGCTTGTAAACCCTGCCGCTATCGCCGGTTAGTTCAAGCCCAGGCCCTCGGTAGATCACCGTCACGGACTTCCCATTCTGAACTTCAGGCTTGGTACCAGTGACAGTGACGGAGTAGAACCGGACAGAGCCAATTCGCTTGGTTGAGGCGTCGTTCCGGGCCTCAATCTTTATTCCAGTGAGACCGACTTCCTGAAGCTGCTTGTAGAACTCCTGCTCCTGAAGCACGCCTGAGTAGCAGGCCGACCACAGCTTGGTGTCTCGTTTCAATTCTTCAGGAATGGCGATATCTGAGACGTTGTCAGAAATTGCAAAACGGCCACCTGGTTTCAGTACCCGATAAATTTCGGCGAAAACATTCTGCTTTTCGGTCTCACCAACTAGATTGATCACGCAGTTCGAGATCACCAGATCGACAGACTGGCTGTCGATAAGAGGCTTGGACTGGGAGCTATCGCTGATGAACTGCTCGAAGTTTTTCCACGATGCCCAATCAGCACAAGGCTCTGTACGCAGGCGCTCCTCGGCCAGCTCCTGATCGATTTTCAAGTTGCTCGCGGAGGCCTGGTAGAAACGCAAAGGTGCGCTATCCGTTGCCTTCTGAAACGCCTTCGCTTCTTCACGAGCGATCTGCAACATGCTTGGGTTGATGTCGATACCAAAGACAGCACCGTTACTGCCGGCGATTTGGGCAGCGACGTAGCAATTCAGACCTGCCCCTGAGCCCAAGTCCAGGACGACATCACCCGCGCGCACATACTTGGTCGGGTTACCGCAACCGAAGTTGGCCTCGATGATTCGCTTTGGAATGTTCTTCAGGTACTGGGCACCATAAGCGTCGCTGCAGCAGCTCTCAGTCAGCTGCGATTCAAGGACAACGTTGCCGTTGCTCAACGCCTCGGTGTAGTCGGCGATGATTGTGTTCTCAATTGCAGAAGTCATTACTCACATCTCCGGATTAGCAGCACGAAGTACCATCAGCGCAGCACGATTCCTCGGCAGAGCCTGCGATAGGTACAAGCCCTTTGGTGACCTTGGGATCTCGAACTGAAGGCGTGTTGCAGTCGAAGAAACCGCTCTTGTCCAAGGCTGGTTCGACATAGCAACGCACTGGGATGAATTGGCCTTGGTAAGGCGCGGACATCAGCAGATTGAAGGTCTTCTCACACACCGCTGTACGGATGCCGCGCTGGTAGGTATGGCCGTCGTCGTCGACGGTATGTTTCCAAGGGCCTTTGTAGATAACGGCATGTCCCTGGTCGAGGCACACGCCGGCCTTACCCTTGAACGCGCTCACGGTGAACAGGCGGAACTCAATGCCATCCTGAATGGAGACAGGCACTTCGGATGCGAGCTCGTAGGTGATTCCATGGAAACCCGCCTCGCAGAGTTGCTCAGCAACAGCGGGCTCCGTGAGCGCGTTATTGCACTCCAACCCCTCAACAGTGAAGGCCCGGAGCGATACGACTTCCTCGTCAGACAGAATCGCCGGGAATACCAAGCGACCATGACGTTGCAGTCGCTCATAGAGCGATTGCGCGATTCGGCCAAACTCGGGCTCAGCATTGAAGCCTTCCCAATAAATGTTCGCGAACAAGGTCGCGTCGGCATCGTGCACGTTCGGGCTGAACGCTTTGCCCTGACCCTGCCCTAACTGGGTGGCGAGCTCTTCATTTCGGTACGCAGAGCAAATGAAAAGCGTGTCCTTGCGATCCTTCAGCGTTCTGTTTAATGACTCGTTATGCGCACGCCAAGCAATATGGCCCGGCACCTGAAGACCATCAGTTTGGTTGGCCAGCCTGAGAGCTGCCTGCAACAAAGTAAGTGACGACATCTGTTATCTCCTTAGCATTTCAGGCAGCAACGTTTGAACACACCTTCTTCTGGCGGTGTGACCGAGTCCATGAAGAGCTTGTCCAGGCGGGAGTCCGAATGCTGCCAGTCGAAGTGAAACTCGTGCTCCTCCAACTGCAACTCCTTCACCGTGTCGTTGTTGAGCAGCGGTGAGCCTTTATAGAGATGCAGCCGAGTCTCAAACTGGATGGGGTCGACGATGTTCTCCAACTCGTTGCGAGCAATGAAATCGTGCAGCTCGGCCATGTCTTCAAGGCTCACCCAAGGGTTGAACGTGATGAAGGTCGGGTTAACCTTGACGCCGGCCTCCTTCAGAAACGCCAACGCCTCCTCGATCATGGGCACGTTCATTTCCTTGAAGACCTGATCGAGAACTTCCTGCTTGGGGAACTCCAACGCGGTGGTGATGAAAGCAAGCCCGAGCGGCCCCATTTCCTTGATGGCGTCTTTGTTCTCCAAAATATGATCCACGCGAGTGGTGAAGTCGTACGTGAGGTCGGGGAATTGCGAATGCAGAGTCCGGATGATTTTCAAACCGTGCTTCTTGGCATTGAAAAAATCGGCATCCGTGAAGGTGAGGTGAGTCATTCCCTGTGCGACGAGGTTCGCCACGTCGCGCTCAACGAGATCATCGGAGACCAAAAGCACCTTGCCGTCATAGGCCGCATACACCGAACAGTAGGAACACTTATGGTGACATCCGCGCGACCCTTCGACCCCACCCACAACTTTCTTTTCGCCGAGCAACTTCTCCAGCTGAGGTTGGGGATATTTGTGTAGAGGCGGTGCCAGGTCCCTGCGCGGCAGGCGGAACCCGTCACGTATCAACTGAGGCACAACAATCTCACTGGAAAGGCCGCGAGTCCGATCGATCACTCCGCGCAGATCTTGTCCCTGTTCGCCACTCAGGTGTTTAGCCAAGCTGACAATGGGTTTTTCCCACTCGCCGGCGATCGCATAGTCTCCGTATTTGGAGGCCAGGCTCTTTGCATTGATGGTCGCGTATTGACCGAAGAAGCAAATTTTCTGGGAGGGCTTCGCTTCTTTAAGCTGCTTGGCCAACTGCGTTCCGGCAGTCAGAGAGTCAAAAAGCGGTACGCAGATGAAGACCAAATCTGCGTCACTGAATCTCTCCAGGGCAAGTCCCTCGACGTAGATATCGATCAACTGCGCTTCGATATCTGCATCGAGTAGAGCTGTGGTTGCAGATATCGCGTTGAGCGGTTGATACCCCCCTTCGAATGTACTGGCGACCAAGTACTTCATTCTCTTTCTCCTTGAGCTCAGGCACGACGATTCGGTGACTGGAGTCACTGATGGTTTTGTAGGAATTCGAAGTTAAAGCGAGATCAGCAGAAGGACTGCCAAGCCTATCAATGCTTGTAGAACTGAGCCGGCGGTCACTAGGCGCATGTACCTGCCGGTGCTGTATTCGGGAAAGGCGTCGGTTTTGACCAACCAGTAATAGCTGTCGTTAGGGAGAATGGCGACGAAGGATCCCAGGCATACGGCGAACGTGACGCTCATCAAATCCACTCCGCTCGACGCCAAGATTGGCGAGAGAACAGGTGGGATGGCAGCAAAGGTCGCAAGCGAAGAACCATTCAGTGTTTTGAATACCGCTGCCAGCAGGAACACCCCAACCAAAATATGCGTGGTGCTGCCCGACGCGCTGAATGCCTGCTGAATCAGATCCTTGGGAAGCACCATACCGAGGGCTTGGCCCAACGCAGACGCACAACCTATGGTGAACAATAACGAGCTGGTTCTACGCATTGCTTTGGACAGCAGATCTTGAACCTCGCCAGGTTTGCAGCTAATCGCGATCAATAACGATGTGGCGATCAGCGCACCGGCGGGAGTCGTGAAGAACTCGATTACGGAATGCTGGTTCTTGGTGATGGTGTACCCGGCGATCAGGAGTGCAAAAAATACAGCCAGAGGCAGAATTACTTTGATAACCGAATCCTGAGAAGCGGTTGGATCAGTCGGATCACTGGTGGATGAAAAGTCCGAGCGGGTCGTCCAGTAAGTCCAGATCGTTCCGGTAATCCAAGTGACGACGGTAAGCAGCAATCCTAGATACAGAAACTTTGGGTCATGAGTGTTGGCTCCCAGCCCAATCCCGATGATCAGCGGGCCAGCGGGCATCAGCAGCTTGAACCCTGAGTAGCATCCGATCGCGATGTACTTCCTGTGTTGCCCCGCAATGGGAGCAAGAGAGGCGTAGGCCGTATCGGGACAAACCATCCCAGCACCCAGCAGAGGTGAAAGAGAGATACCGAATTTTCCGAAAGACGCACTTCCTTGCGCCGAGATCCACCCGGCAATGAAAAACGCGCTCAGGATGACGATGGCGAAATAACCGAGGTTGTTTCCGAAGCCTTTGCTCAGCGACTGGAATACGTCCCCGCTGCTACTGCCGGCAAGAAGTGGGATCAGAATCGCGCCCAGTAGCATCGCTACAGGTAGAGGAATGGAAACACTGCTCCATAGGTTTCGTAACCGGGAGCCTGTTTTCGTCCTAAGCGTTTCTACCAACATCCCTGTACCTCCAAGCGTTACCGCAGCCGCCTCTGAAAATCCCGCAAGCCATACCTCCAATTCACAATCGCAAAATACGTTGCGCACCGCAACTAATATCTTGGAACAATTTCGTCGGCCCTTATGCCCAAAAAAATGTGTCACTACGAATGCTAAGGTGGTATTAGCGTTTTCCCCGGAATTGCGAGCCGAGTGCTATGCCAAAGATTGATCAGATCGACCAGGATGCCGAACAGCTCTATGAAGCGCTGAGTCATTTGGTTCGCGTGTACCAGTTTCGTGACAGAGATCGCAGTTGCTGCGAGGGCTTATCCGTCACTCAATGCTACGCACTTGAGCATGTGATTAAGGCAGGGCCTGTTCGTGTTCAATCGTTGGCCAGCGAGCTATTTCTCGATAAGAGCAACGCTAGTCGGCTGGTCGATTCGCTTGCCAAACAAGGGCTGGTTCGCCGTGTGCCCGACGCAACTGACGGCCGCGCCCTAGCGATCACGGTGACGCCAGAAGGCACGGCCATCTATGAAAGTATTCGGTCGGATCTGGTGGGTGAAGCTCGCGACCTGGCCTGCGATTTGTCGAAAGAGGCACGTGATGGGGCGATCGAAATGCTACGTCGCTTCGCGAACGCCACGGAACAACGCTGCGGCCTGAAAGACTTGAACCGTGACGAGTATCTGCCAAGCAAATGCTGCTGACTTGGTAGGCAGCAGCTTCTCGCTCAAGTCGACTACTCCACCGTCACCGACTTCGCCAGGTTACGCGGCTGATCGACGTCGGTGCCCTTGAGCACCGCGACGTAATACGACAGCAACTGCAGCGGAACCGTGTAGAGGATCGGTGAGAGGATGTCGTGGATATGCGGCATCTGCACCACGTGGGTGCCTTCGCCGTTGGTCATCCCGGCTTTCTCGTCGGCGAACACGATCAATTCGCCGCCACGGGCGCGGACTTCCTGCAGGTTGGATTTGAGCTTTTCCAACAGTTCGTTGTTCGGCGCGACGGTAACCACTGGCATGTCGTTATCCACAAGTGCCAGCGGGCCGTGTTTCAGCTCACCGGCCGGGTAGGCTTCGGCGTGGATGTAAGAGATTTCCTTGAGTTTCAGGGCACCTTCCATCGCCACCGGGAATTGCGCACCGCGACCGAGGAACAGGGTGTGGTTTTTCTCGGCGAACAGTTCGGCGATCTTTTCCACAGTGCTGTCCATCGCCAAGGCTTCGCCGAGACGGGTTGGCAGGCGACGCAGTTCTTCGACCAGACGTGCTTCGACGCCGTCCGCCAGGGTGCCGCGCACTTGGCCCAGCGACAGGGTCAGCAGCAACAGACCGACCAGTTGCGTGGTGAAGGCTTTGGTCGAGGCGACGCCGATTTCGCGGCCAGCCTGGGTCAGCAGAGTGAGATCGGATTCGCGCACCAGCGAGCTGATGCCGACGTTGCAGATCGCCAGACTGGCCAAGAAGCCCAGCTCTTTGGCGTTGCGCAGAGCGGCGAGGGTGTCGGCGGTTTCACCGGATTGCGAGATGGTCACGAACAGGGTGTCCGGTTGTACCACCACTTTGCGGTAGCGGAATTCGCTGGCGACTTCGACCTGGCACGGGATCCCGGCCAGCTCTTCAAGCCAGTAACGCGCGACCATACCGGCGTGATAACTGGTGCCGCAGGCGACGATTTGTACATTGCGGACTTTGGCGAACAGCTCGGCGGCTTGCGGGCCAAAGGCTTGAACCAATACCTGATCGTTGCTCAGGCGACCTTCGAGGGTGCGTTGAACAACCGCAGGCTGCTCGTGGATTTCCTTGAGCATGTAGTGGCGGTATTCACCTTTGTCGGCGGCTTCGGCACCGTCGCTGTACTGCACAGTCTGGCGCTCGACCGCATCGCCGTTGATGTCCCAGATCTGCACGTTATCGCGGCGAATTTCGGCGATATCGCCTTCTTCCAGGTACATGAAGCGGTCGGTGACCTGACGCAGCGCCAACTGGTCAGACGCGAGGAAGTTCTCGCCCAGACCCAGACCAATCACCAGCGGACTGCCACTGCGCGCAGCAACCAGACGATCCGGTTGTTTCGCATTAATCACGGCCAGACCGTAAGCACCGTGCAGTTCCTTGACCGTCGCTTTAAGCGCAACGCTCAGGTCTGGCTGATCCTTGAGTTTGTGGCTGAGCAGGTGGGCGATGACTTCGGTGTCAGTGTCCGAAGTAAATACGTAGCCCAGCGCTTTCAGTTGTTCACGCAAGGCTTCGTGGTTTTCGATGATGCCGTTGTGCACCACCGCGATGTCGCCGGAGAAATGCGGGTGCGCGTTGCGTTCGCACGGTGCGCCGTGAGTCGCCCAACGGGTGTGGGCAATACCGAGGCGACCCACCAGTGGATGCTCGGCCAACGCGGCTTCGAGTTCGCTGACTTTACCCGGGCGCCGCATGCGCTCGAGGGTTTCGTCGTTGGTGAAGACAGCGACACCGGCGCTGTCATAGCCACGGTATTCAAGGCGCTTGAGGCCTTCGAGCAGGATGGCGGTGATATTACGTTCAGCAACTGCGCCGACAATTCCACACATGCTTATTTCTCCTGACTGACAGCCGCGCAAATCACGGTGATACCGCGGGCCTGTATCTGATCGCGCGCTTCGATAGGCAGGCGATCATCGGTAATTAGGGTATGGACGCTGCTCCACGGCAGTTCCAGATTGGGAATCTTGCGACCGATCTTGTCGGCCTCGACCATGACGATGACTTCCCGCGCGACCTCGGCCATGACCCGGCTCAAACCGAGCAGCTCGTTGAAGGTGGTCGTGCCGCGCACCAGATCGATGCCGTCGGCACCAATGAACAACTGGTCGAAGTCGTAAGAGCGTAGTACCTGCTCGGCAACCTGGCCCTGGAAGGATTCCGAATGCGGATCCCAAGTACCGCCGGTCATCAACAGCACCGGTTCGTGTTCGAGTTCGCTCAAGGCGTTGGCGACGTGCAGGGAATTGGTCATCACCACCAGACCGGGCTGTTGGCCAAGCTCCGGAATCATTGCAGCGGTGGTGCTGCCGCTGTCGATGATGATTCGCGCGTGTTCACGGATACGTTTCACCGCCGCGCGGGCAATCGCCTGTTTGTATTTGGAAACGCTCTGCGCAGTCTCCGCGACCAGTTCCTGCGGCATGGTGATCGCCCCGCCGTAGCGGCGCAGTAACAAGCCGTGGCTTTCCAGCGCGGCCAGATCCTTGCGAATCGTAACTTCCGAGGTTTCGAAGCGCTTGGCCAGTTCATCCACACTGACTTCGCCCTGCTCGTTGAGCAAGGCGAGGATGTTGTGACGGCGTTGCGGCGTATTGCGTTTCGACATGGGGACTTAAGTTTCGTTTCGAAAGATAACGGAAGTAATCAAAACCTATCGCTCTCAAATCGTCAACCCATCGCCCATAAAAAATCGCAACCACCGACAATTCCCGTAGGAGCTGCCGAAGGCTGCGATCTTTTGATCTTGAAGCCGCTGTGGATAACTCAGTCCTTCTTGATCTTCTCCGGCCGCTTCCAGCCGTCGATATTCCTCTGCCGCGCTCGGCCAACGGCCAACTGCGCGTTATCCACATTCTGCGTAATGGTCGACCCGGCCGCCGTGGTCGCCCCGGCAGAGATATCCACAGGCGCGACCAACGAATTATTGGAGCCAATGAACACATCAGCACCCAACACGGTTTTCCACTTGTTGGCACCGTCGTAGTTGCAAGTAATGGTGCCCGCGCCGATGTTGGTACGCGCTCCGATCTCGGCATCGCCCAGATAAGTCAGATGTCCCGCCTTGGCGCCTTCGCCCATGTGGGCATTTTTCAGCTCAACGAAGTTACCCACATGCGCGCGTGCTTCAAGCACGGTGCCTGGACGCAGACGCGCGAACGGGCCGGCATCGCTGCCCTCGCCCATAACAGCGCCTTCGATATGACTGTTGGCCTTGATCACCACGCCTTTGCGCAGGGTGCTGTCCTTGATCACGCAATTCGGGCCGATGACCACGTCGTCTTCGATGACAACGTTGCCTTCGAGGATCACGTTGATATCGATCAGCACATCGCGGCCCACGCTGACTTCGCCTCGCACGTCGAAACGCGCCGGGTCACGCAGGGTCACGCCTTGCGCCATCAAGCGACGGCCAGCACGCAACTGGTAATGACGCTCCAGCTCGGACAACTGCTTGCGATCGTTGGCGCCCTGCACTTCCATCGGGTCGTGCGGTTGCTCGGTGGCGACAACCAGACCGTCACTGACTGCCATCTCGATCACGTCGGTCAGGTAGTACTCGCCCTGCGCGTTGTTGTTCGACAGACGGCTCATCCAGTCGGCCAGACGATTGGCCGGAACAGCGAGGATACCGGTGTTGCCTTCAGTGATCGCGCGTTGCGCTTCGCTGGCATCTTTATGCTCAACGATCGCGGCCACCTTGCCGTCAGCATCGCGCACGATGCGGCCATAACCGGTTGGGTCTTCCAGTTCGACAGTGAGCAAACCCATCTGCCCGGGCACGACATGTTTGAGCAGACGTTGCAGGGTTTCGACTTCGATCAGCGGTACGTCACCGTAAAGAATGAGCACAGTGTCAGCAGTAATGAACGGCACCGCTTGCGCAGTGGCGTGACCGGTACCGAGTTGTTTGTCTTGCAGGACGAAATTCAGATCATCAGCGGCCAGGCGTTCACGCACCACATCGGCGCCATGGCCGATCACGACATGAATGCGTTGTGGCTCAAGTTGCCGGGCGCTGTGGATAACATGACCCAGCATGGAATTGCCGGCAATCGGATGCAGCACCTTCGGCAGGGCTGAACGCATACGGGTGCCTTGACCGGCCGCGAGGATAACGATTTCAAGAGACATGACTGGCTACCAATCCTGGGTGGTCAGCAACTGCGACCGGTTTTTAGGAATTCGGAAAAGAAAAAAGGGTAGCCGAGGCTACCCTTTTTT
>Ga0163161_10000249_pt1 | contig 47891 bp, 40 predicted proteins | sample S45metaG_FD_129847 | JGI IMG/M metagenome (GOLD analysis project Ga0163161, IMG submission 129847) | Switchgrass rhizosphere microbial communities from Kellogg Biological Station, Michigan, USA - S4-5 metaG | ecosystem: Host-associated > Plants > Roots > Rhizosphere > Soil | place: USA... | reverse complement strand
TAATATAGTTATGGGCAAAGAAAAATCTACCATGCAGTCTCCAATAGTAGTAGGCCTTGACATTGGTACTACTAAGATCTGTGTGATCGTCGGTCGCAGGACGCAACACGGTAAAATTGAAGTACTGGGTATAGGGAAAGCAGAATCTGCGGGAGTAACACGCGGTGTGGTCTCCAATATTCAGAAGACGGTCCAGGGAATTTCTCAAGCTGTTGAGGTAGCCAGCGGACAATCCAACGTAGAGATACGTGTGGTGAATGTGGGTATTGCGGGTCAGCACATCAAGAGCCTTCAGCACCGCGGAATCCTTACAAGAAGAGAGTTAAATAATGAAATAGGTAAAAAAGATATCGACAAGCTGATCGATGATATGTTCAAACTGGTTATGCCCCCGGGAGAAGAGATCATCCATGTTTTGCCGCAAGAATTTACCATTGACAACGAACCGGGGGTTAAAGATCCTATCGGTATGGCGGGAGTGCGTTTGGAGGCGAACTTCCACATCATATCGGGACAGGTGACCGCGGTTAAAAATATTATGCGATGTGTGTCCAATGCAGGGCTGCAGACACAGGAATTAATTTTAGAGCCCCTGGCTTCTTCTGAATCGGTGTTGAGCGAAGAGGAAAAAGAAGCGGGTATAGCTCTGGTTGATATTGGTGGCGGTACAACAGATATTGCGATCTTCCATGAAGGTATCATCCGTCATACGGCAGTAATCCCTTTTGGTGGAAACAGCGTAACTGAAGATATACGTGAAGGTTGTTCTGTAATGAGGAACCAGGCTGAACTGTTAAAAACCAGGTTCGGTTCTTCGCTTGCAGAAGAAAATAAAGAAAACGAGATCATCTGTGTGCCGGGATTAAGAGGCCGGGAGCCGAAAGAGATTTCTGTAAAAAACCTTGCTTATGTGATCCAGGCCCGTATGGAAGAAATCATCGAGCATGTTTACTATGAAATCAAATCTTCAGGTTATGAGAAGAAATTGATTGGCGGGGTGGTGATTACCGGAGGTGGTGCTTTATTGAAGCATTTATCTCAGCTGGTGGAATATGTAACCGGATTGGACTGCCGCGTAGGTTATCCAAACGAGCATTTATCTAAATATGAAGATATGCCGAAGACGATCTATGATGATCTGAAAAGTCCAATGTATGCAACTAGTGTGGGGCTATTGATCAAAGGAATTCAGAAAGCTGAGGAGTTGATTGAAGAAATGAAACAGCCAGGTGTGTACGTGGAAAAACAGCAGGAAGTTAAAGAGAAAAGTAAGCGGAGCGGGGGGGGACTTTTTGATAAGTTATTGGCTAAGACTAAAGACTTTATCAAAGATGACATGAACGTGAGCGATGAAGATTATATTAAACCGTAATATTTTTCCACAAAACATGATTTTTCCACATTTCTAACAATTGTGGAAAACGCCTGTTAAAAAAGTGTTAATATTACAAGGAGAGATGAACAGGTACAGCTAATTTTTAAATAACTGATTCATAAAGATATGCAGTTCGAAATGTTAAAAGATAAGTCATCAATCATCAAGGTTATTGGTGTTGGTGGCGGTGGTGGTAATGCGGTAAACCATATGTACCGTCAGGGAATTACTGGAGTGGACTTTATTATTTGTAATACCGATGCTCAGGCATTGGAATTTAGTCCTATCCCAAACAAAGTGCAGTTGGGCGCAAGTTTGACGGAGGGAATGGGTGCAGGCTCTATTCCTGAAGTGGGCAAAAACTCTGCTATTGAGAATATAGACGACATCAAGCAGATGTTGGGCAGCACAACAAAAATGTTGTTTATCACAGCAGGAATGGGTGGAGGTACCGGTACCGGTGCAAGCCCTATTATTGCTCAGGCTGCTAAAGAATTGGATATACTTACCGTTGCGATTATTACAACGCCTTTCTCTTTTGAAGGAAAGCGCCGTAAAATGCAGGCGGAAGATGGATTAGATGAGCTGAAGAAATACGTGGATTCCTACCTGGTCATCTCTAACGACAGGCTGCGCGAAATCTTTGGTAACCTGACGCTGGGGTCCGCATTTGCCCAGGCAGATGATATTTTAACAACTGCGGCTAAAGGGATTGCTGAGATCATTACTGTTCCCGGATACATTAACGTGGATTTTAAAGATGTGCGTACTGTAATGAAGGACAGTGGTGTTTGTATCATGGGTAGTTTTGCCTGTGATGGTGAGAACAGGGCGCTGACAGCTGTGGAGGGCGCTTTAGCTTCTCCATTATTGAAAGATAATGAAATTGAGGGGGCAAGATACATCTTGTTAAATATCAGTTCTGGTGTTCGTGAAGTAACCATGGACGAAGTGACTATTATTACTGACTATATTCAGGACAAAGCGGGTCTTTCTGCTGATCTGATCTGGGGTAACTGTATTGATGAGAGTCTGGAAGATAAATTATCTGTAACTATTATTGCCACTGGTTTCCAAACCACAGAACAACGTGCACACGATAAAAAGAATGTGAAGAAGATTTCTCTTCTGACACCAGAAGAGGCGCCGTTGATCAAACCGGTAGAGCCTGTAAATTCTTTTATTGAGCCTAGGGTCCAGCCGGTTTCCAGCGAGCCCGTTTTAAAGGCTAAAGAGGAAATTAAACAATCTGACCTTTTTGGAGACTTGTTTAATGGAAACCGGACCAGAAAGACTGAAGAACCCGAAAATGCTGTCATCAGACACACGCTTGTAGAAGAAGAAAAACCTTCGGCAGAAACGCAGCAGGAATCAGGTTTTGAGTTTGAAATAAAACTTGCCGAAACAGATTTTGTTTTTGAAACCCCTGCAGCAAATTTTGGGACACCGGTTTCACAGCAACAACCTGAACCTGTACAGGAAATAGGTTTGGACGATGATAAAAACGATGAATCTATAGAAGACCAGTTAAAGAAATCTAAAGAAAGGATTTTAAGGTTAAAGGATTTAAGTATGAAACTGCGCACAACCAATGGTTTACAGGAGCTTGAGAATGAACCGGCTTATAAACGTAAACAAATGCAGTTACAACAGGTTCAGCACTCTTCAGAGTCCCAGGTTTCCAGATTTACCCTAAGTAATGATGAGGATGGAACTACAGAGATCAGACCAAACAATTCGTTTCTGCACGATAATGTTGATTAATACACAACTGAAATAAAAGAAAGCCTTAACAAAACCACTGTTAAGGCTTTTCTCGTAAAAATGATTTGAGTAAATTTGCAGTAAAAAATAAGTTAACTTAACAACATATAGAATTGGATATTTTTGAAAAGATAGCGAAGCATATGGGCCCTATCGGGCAGCACCAAAAATGGTCACATGGCTATTTCTCTTTCCCGAAATTAGAGGGAGAGATTGCGCCGCATATGAACTTCAGGGGGAAAGAACATTTGGTATGGAGTCTGAACAATTACCTTGGTCTGGCCAACCATCCTGAGGTAAGGGAAGCCGATCAGAAAGGAGCAACGGATTTTGGGATGGCCTATCCAATGGGTGCCAGAATGATGTCTGGTAATTCTAAATACCATGAACAACTGGAACAGGAACTGGCAGCTTTTGTTGGTAAGCCCGATGCTTTCCTGTTGAATTTTGGTTATCAGGGAATGGTATCTATAATTGACAGCCTGGTAGACCGTAATGACGTCATCGTTTATGATGCTGAATCGCATGCCTGCATTATAGATGGTCTGAGACTTCATATGGGGAAACGTTTTGTATATAAACATAACGATATTGAAAGTGCAAGAAAGCAATTGGAACGTGCTACAAAACTGGTTGAGCAAAGTGGCGGGGGGATTCTGTTGATCACTGAAGGTGTTTTTGGTATGTCTGGTGCTCAGGGGAAACTTAAAGAACTTGTAGATCTTAAAAAAGAATTTGATTTCAGATTGCTGATTGATGATGCACATGGTTTTGGTACGATGGGTAAAACAGGTGCAGGGACTCATGAAGAACAGAATTGTATAGAGGGTGTAGATGTTTATTTTGGTACCTTTGCAAAGGCGATGGCTGGCATTGGGGCTTTTGTAGCCTCTACAGAAGAAATCACCAATTTCCTGCGCTATAATATGCGATCACAGACTTTTGCAAAAGCCTTGCCTATGCCAATGGTTATTGGTTTATTGAAACGACTGGAACTGCTTAAGGGAAAATCTGAACTCAGAGAGAAACTCTGGAATATTGCGACTACACTACAGAAAGGCTTACGTGACCGTGGTTTCGATTTGGGGATTACCAATACAATGGTTACACCTGTGTTTTTAAAGGGTGAATTATTGGAAGCAACAGCTTTAACAATGGACTTAAGAGAAAATCATGGTATCTTTTGTTCAATTGTTGTTTATCCGGTTATCCCTAAGGGATTAATCGAGCTTAGACTTATTCCTACAGCTGTGCATACACTGGAGGACGTACAGCGGACGCTTGATGCTTTTAGTGAAGTTGCCGAGAAATTGAAAAGCGGATATTATAAGGAAAATCAATTTGAAATGTAACCCGTTTCTAATAACATAAAAGAAAGGCCTTTAAACGTATTTAAAGGCCTTTTTTGTGTTTGTTTGTTTTGTAATTAGTTGATTTTTAGATTGTTGTCTATTGAATTTGTGAGGCTATATGTGAATAACCGCCTTGATTGTGGAAAAAAAGCGCATTTTGGTGATTTATTTCTTGTGTCAAAAGTTTTTTTATTAAAATAAACATGCTACTTTAGTAATAGAGTATAAACCTAACCTTAAAAACCTAAAAGAAGAATTAAAAATGGCAAAGATCGAGAAATTCAATGAATTGAAAGACCTTATTAACGGTCTTGAAGCAGATGCTGACAAATTTTATAACAAAGCAAACAGCGCTGCAGGTACACGCGTGAGAAAAGGATTACAAGATGTTAAAAACCTTGCTCAGGCCATCCGTTTAGAAATTCAGGCAGCTAAGAACAAAGAAGCATAAGAATTGCGGATTTGTATCTCATAAAAAAGGCCTTCAACAATTTGAAGGCCTTTTTTATGAGGTTTGTTTTTTAAGACATCAGCTTTTTAAGCTGAGTAATAATTTGTTCTTCCAATCCCGTAGAAACGCCAACCAAAGGCAATCTAACTTTATCTCCACAAATATCAAGATATTTTAGAGCTGCTTTTACGCCAGCTGGATTACCTTCTGCAAACACAAGACGGGTAAATTCTATCAAACTTAAATGTGCAGGAGTAGCCTGGGCAAACTCGCCTTGAAGGCATAGTCTGATCAGGTCAGAAAGGGCTTTCGGTAATGCATTCCCGATTACTGAAATGACACCAACTGCTCCAAGGGCTATCATAGGCAGAGCAACAGGATCATCTCCGGAGATCAGCATAAATCCCTCAGGTTTATCACGGAGGATCTGATTAAATTGATCAAAGCTGCCGGAAGCTTCTTTAGTACCAATTATATTCCTAAAATCCGCAGCAAGTCTGCAAGTCGTTTCTGCGCTTACATTACTCCCTGTTCTTCCTGGTACATTATAGAGTAAAACTGGTAAAGCACTGGCTTCACTGATCGCTTTATAATGCTGGTAAATACCTTCCTGGGTAGGTTTGTTATAATAGGGGCTTGCAGATAAGATGGCATCGTAACCGTTAGCTTCAAATGTTCTGATGCTTTCCGTTACTTCTGCAGTATCATTACCGCCAATGCCAGCCACAAGCGGCAGGCGGCCATCATTAATTTCTGCAGTATATTCCCAGATCTTCTTCTTTTCGTTCTTATTGAGTGTTGATGCTTCTCCTGTAGTACCTAAAGATACCAGATAGTCTACCTTTCCGTGAACCATATAGTTGATCAGGTTTTTCAACCCTTCAAAATCTACTGATCCATCTGCATTAAATGGTGTAACCAATGCTACACCGGTTCCATGAAATTTTTTCATTTTTAAATTATTATTTCAACATCTCTAATAAATCGTCCTCTGAGATCAGGGGAACATTTAGCTTCTGAGCCTTTTCCAATTTGGAGGGGCCCATGTTATCTCCGGCAACCAGGTAATTCAACTTTGCAGAAATACTGCTCAGAATCTTACCTCCGTTACTTTCAATTAAATCCTTAAGTTCCTCGCGGCTGAATTTCTCGAAAACGCCCGAAATTACAAATGTTTTTCCAGTTAATTTCTCACTTTGAAGGGTAATTTCAATTTCTTTTGCCTGAAACTGCAATCCGGCAGTTTTTAGGAGTTCAATTTGCTGTAAATGTTCTGATTTACTAAAATATTCTATGATACTTTCGGCAATCCGCTGACCAATTTCATCAATGGCTGTCAGCTCTTCAAGGGTGGCCGAAGCAAGACTGTCTATGTTTTTGGTGCCAAATGCGAGTTTTCTTGCTACAGTTTCTCCAACATACCGGATCCCTAAACCAAAAAGAACCTTTTCGAATGGCATTTCTTTAGATTGCTCTATACCTTTGAGCATATTTTTAATCGACTTTTCTCCAAAGCGCTCGATGCCTTTCAGTTCATCCGATTTTTCATGAAGCGTATAGATATCGCTAATGTGTCTTAATAAGCCCCTCTGGTAAAAATTTTCAATGGTTTCATCACCTAATCCATCAATGTTCATTGCCTTTCTGCCGATAAAATGCTGTATTTTTCCAACGATCTGAGGTGGACAACCTTCATCATTTGGACAGTAAAAAGCTACTTCACCTTCTTTTCTGATCAAGCTGGTACCACATTCAGGGCAAATTGTAGGGTAGATGATCTTTAAGGCGTCCGGTTTTCTTTTAGCAAGGTTTACATTAATAATTTTTGGGATGATCTCGCCACCTTTTTCTACAAATACACTGTCTCCCTGATGTAAGTCTAATCTTTCAATTTCGTTGGCATTGTGTAAAGTGGCTCTTTTAACTGTTGTACCTGCCAGTAAAACTGGTTTTAGGTTAGCTACTGGCGTAACTGCCCCTGTTCTTCCCACCTGATAAGTAACCTGATCAAGTATGGTTTCTACTTCTTCAGCTTTGAATTTATAGGAAATAGCCCAACGTGGTGATTTTGCAGTAAAACCAAGTTCCTGCTGCTGGCCATAGCTGTTTACTTTAATTACAATACCATCAATATCATAGCCCAGGTTGAAACGTTCTTCTTCCCAGTATTTAATGAAATCAAATACTCCGGTAATCGAATTGACCAGTTTGCTGTGTTCACTCACATGGAAGCCCCAGGATTTTAGTGTCTGCAAACTTTCCCAATGTGTCTTAAAATAGATTTTGTCTGTATTCAGGGAATACAAAAAGCAGTCGAGCGGTCGTCTGGCCACTTCTTTAGAATCCTGCATTTTTACCGTACCTGCAGCAAAATTTCTGGGATTGGCATAAGTGACTTCACCTAATTCTTCCCGTTCTTTGTTGAGGCGCTCAAAAGCCGCCCGGTGCATGAAAATTTCACCCCTGATCTCAAAAAGTTCCGGGGCTTGTGTTGTCTTTAATTGATGAGGAATGGTATGGATGGTCTTAACGTTTGAAGTAACATCATCACCTTTTGTTCCGTCGCCCCGGGTTACAGCCCTGGAGAGTTTATTGTGTTCGTAAGTGAGGCTGATGGATAATCCATCAAATTTAAGTTCGCAAACGTATTGAAAATCGTCTCCTATTGCTTTTTTGATCCTTTCATCAAAGTCAAGGAGATCTTGCTCGTTGTACGTATTGCCCAAAGAAAGCATGGGCCATTTATGTGGAACTGTGACAAAATTTTTAGTGATATCCCCGCCAACTTTCTGAGTGGGGGAATCAGGATCTGCAAATTCCGGGTTTTCCCGTTCCAGCTTTTGCAGGGCTTCTAATTTTTGATCAAATTCATAATCGCCAATAGTTGGCATGGCGAGTACATAGTAGTTGTAGGTGTGCTGGTTAAGCTCTTTAACCAGGGCATCCATTGTGTCTTTTATAGCTGATTTCGACATACAGCGAAGATACGAATGATTATAATTTACTTTCGATTTCTTTAAAAATACTCAGGTAATCTTTTTGGAGCTGATCGCGAAATAACAAAAGGCTTTCAGTTAGTTGTTCAAGTTGTTCTTTCTGAAAGGGATTTTCCCATAAGCGCATACAGATCCGGTTCAAAGCATAGGTAATATTTTCGATTTTCTGGTAACTGAGCAAATATCTGCTGGAAATGAAGTTATTCAGAAAACGAAGAAAATGATCCAGGTCCTTGATTCCGGCTAAGTTGAGAAAAGATTGTAGTTCGGACGTATTGGCTTGCTGAAGCTGCTCGTAGAATCGATTGATATTGATCCGGCCTTCAATGGTCAGTAAATGGTCCAGCATCAGTTCCAAACCAATATGTGCCAGGAAGAAAGGCTTTACTGGGCCGGATTGTAAAGAAGGTAGTAACAATTGTTTTAAAGCTGCAGTCCGGGTGATGAAAAAATCTGAAGAATGGAATAATTTGTCAACTTCAAGGTGCCTTTCCCATCCGCAAAGCAAGGATTGATGGGCCAGATCGCCTAAAAACAAATGTGCTTCTTTTTGAGGGTTAAGGTTCCAGTCTTTATGCGCATTTTTAACAAAATCAGGCAATACAACACCAATTACAATGTTGTGGTCAGGATTATGTCTTTCAAAATAATAATGCGATAAGAAGTTCATCGCTTTAAATGTAATGAAAATTGTTTGGAAAGCGGATGATCTTCAGGTCAATTTAGGGCGAAGAAGAATTCAATTTAACAGATAACATAGCTTTTCCTATATTTGCCGCAAAAGGATAGAAACAATGACCAATTTTGTAGAGGAACTAAGATGGAGAGGCATGTTGCAGGACATGATGCCTGGTACCGAGGAAAAATTAAATGAGGGCATGACATCCGGGTATATAGGTTTTGACCCAACCGCGGATTCGTTGCACGTGGGGCATTTGACCCAGATCATGACACTTATTCATTTCCAGCGCGCCGGACATAAACCCTATGCCCTTGTTGGGGGAGCTACAGGAATGGTAGGAGACCCTTCCGGTAAATCTGACGAAAGGAATCTTCAGACAGAGGCCATGGTAGAACACAACCTCGCTGGGATGAAAAAGCAACTTTCTAAATTTTTGAAATTTGAAGAAGGCGGTAATGGTGCGGTAATGGTGAACAATAATGACTGGTTTAAGGATATGAACCTGTTTACTTTTATCAGAGACGTAGGCAAACACATTACTGTTAATTACATGATGGCCAAGGACAGTGTAAAAAGACGTTTGGAAGGTGATTCCGGATTGTCCTTTACGGAGTTCTGTTACCAGTTGATCCAGGGTTTTGATTTTTATTACCTATGGAAACACCACAATTGTCTGATACAAATGGGGGGATCAGATCAATGGGGTAATATTGTTACAGGTACTGAACTGATCAGACGCAAAGATGCTGGTACGGCCTTCGCCATCACCACGCAGCTAATAAAGAAAGCCGACGGTACCAAATTTGGTAAAACGGAAAGCGGTGCGGTTTGGCTGGACCCGGAAAAAACCTCTCCGTATAAATTCTACCAGTTTTGGCTAAATGCTTCTGATGATGATACGAAAAAATGGATCAGGATCTTTACACTGAAAACACAAGCAGAAATCGAAGCTTTGGAGAAAGAACATGATGCTGCACCTCATTTGCGCATTTTGCAGAAAGCATTGGCCGAAGATATTACGGTTAGGACCCATTCAGAAGAGGCCTTAGAGACTGCCATCAAGACTTCAGAGTTTTTGTTTGGTAACGGTGCTCTGGACTTTTTTGCAACCCTAAATGATGCGCAGGTACTGGAGATTTTTGAAGGTGTGCCTCAGCATACAATTTCTAAAGCCGAGTTAGAGGGCGGAATTGACGCTTCAACTTTACTGGCTGAAAAAACAAGTGTATTCCCTTCAAAAGGGGAAGCGAAAAAGACCATACAGGGTGGTGGGGTTTCTCTAAATAAAGAAAAGATTAAAGAGGCTTCTGCTGTATTTAATGCAGAGCATCTGTTAAATGGTAAATATATTATTATACAGAAAGGGAAAAAGAACTATTTTCTTTTAACCGCAGAATAGCCCAGGGCCTTTCATAAAAAAAGCCGTTAAAGTGAAGCTTTAACGGCTTTTTTTATGAAAGAACTGAATCAGAAATTTAATACAGCTATTGTACCAGTAAATTACAGCCACGGATGTCTGCGTTATCGAAACGGCCCAGTACTTCAAAAGAACCGTCTGGATATATTTTTCCCAGATCCTGCGTTGCAATAAAAGAGCAGGAATTTATATTAGCGAGGTCAATGACATTGATGCCGCCGGTTTGCTGATTCTGAATTAAACTCAAAGGGTCATTGGTGTCGCGCAGTACAATTTTCATCCATGCGGGACAGTGAAAAATACCTTCTCCAAAAGAATAAGCCTGCGAAAGGAGCTCTGTCATTCCATACTCGCTGTGAATGGCACTTACACCAAAACCAGCCTGAAGCAAAGCATGAAGCTCTTCTCTCACCATTTCTTTTCTTTTACCTTTCATTCCTCCGGTTTCCATGACAATCAATTCTGGGAAATCCAGCTGATACCGCTCAATAAAATCAAGCAAAGCATAAGTTACACCTATTAAAATGGTTCTTTGTTTATTGTCTTGTAGTTTTTTTAGCCTATGGAACAGTTCATCATGGTTATGCAGGAAATAGCCGCTGTCCGGATGTTTGCTCTGTTTTAGTAAAGCATCCACCATGTAAATTAAAGACGAGCCATCTCTTTCCAGGTAAGACGGCAATAATGCCAGCAGGCAGGTATCCTCTACCTTGCCGTAGAACTGCTCAAAGGCCTTGTTAAAACTAGTTTCATAGATGCGAAGGTCTGTAACCAGATGACGGCTTTGCACCATTCCTGTCGTACCCGAACTGCTGAAAACAATTTCCGGGATTTTCGCATCACTCAGTACTTCATGCGTTTTAAAAAAGGAGATGGGTAAATAAGGAATATCCTTCACGCTGCTGACAAGAGCAGGGATGATGTTGAGGTGCTGTATATAAGATGCATATACTGCACAATGTTCTGCCTGATGTTTAAAAATGGCCAGTGCCATTTCATCAAACTCAAAATCATTATTTATAGAAAATATTTGCTGGATCGGATTCACCTTGCAAAAATACACAAGATTTTTGTTTTAGAATGCCCTTTAGCCAGCATGCTGTCCTGATTTCGTTTTTTTACACAAGACTGCCTTGCGAAAATGATATCCGCAAATGCCACTGATTGCAGCAACAAAGCCACCAAGAACTCCCGTTAGGATCAACACCAATATCCATGATTTTACGGCCAGCATTTCTGCTATGCGTCCTGCAAGTATATTGTGGTTTGGAATGCTTTTAAACAGAGCCATGCCAATCCACAGCAGAAATATGGCCGCAAAAGGAAACCACAATGATATTTTAGCCGTTTTCCCGATCAGGCCGCAGGTAACGAAACTGATGATCACAATGACCCACCATGGAAAAATGATCTGTAATAGAAATGAAGCGATGAATATAACGATAAAGACCATAATCTATTTGTTGGAGATGTGCAGGTTAGAAATTATTTTGGCGGACGGGTCGTTTGGTGTCTGCATAAAATATAAATCATACAGTTCACCCCTCGACCAGGTTCCGATCATATTGTCGTAGAAGGGGCTGCCAGGGTTACCAGACTGACCCCCTGGAAATACGCCATGTCCTTTAGGATTTTTACCCAGTTCAACCACCATTCTCCATGATGGCCCATTCTTTTCAGCAAGGGCATTAATTGTACTTTTTGCACCACCCATCATTAAAGTCTTTGAGCCCAGTCCTGGAATATTGGCCAAATGCGGAATATGGGTTTGTTTAACTTTGGCCCATTCCCAGTTCTTCCCTATGGTGCCAAATTTTTTCTCCAGACTGTCGCAGGTATATTTAAATGATTCATTAACCAGATCGGTCAATGTTTCCTTTTTGGAAGTCAGAACATTATCAAACCATTTGGAGTTCGGATCTTTCAAAATGAGCTCTATTGTCCTGTCTCTGGAAGGATAACGCATTGGAATTCCCTTAATCGTGAAATCGTCATCCCATATATCAAAGAACAAACGTGCAAACCATAAATCAAAGACGCTGGCACCAATTTCTTTTGCATTATAATATTTATTCCATTTGCTGATGATGTTAAAAGCTTCCTTCTGCGTTGCGTTCAGGGCGTTGTTGTCTACCCGGCTGAGGAGCGCAGGAAGCAGGTTCTCGGCAAAAATACTATAAGCATCACTTTGCATAAGTCGTATACTGTCGGCTGTCGCGTTGGTCATTTTGCTTAAACGATCGTTAATGCGCTTCCCTCGTTCATAAGAACTGAATTCCCAGTTGATATAGTATGGATAAGTTTGATCGGTAGAGCTCTGGTTGGCGGAGCTCACAAAATGACGGGGTGGATTTTTAACTGTCGGATTTTGTGAAGCAGGTATCCAGCCCTGCCAGTCACTTTTAGGATCACTGCCATCCAGAATAAATTTTCCCTGGTCTTTCCATTTTAAAGGAAATTTACCATTTGGCGTAATGGCAATATCGTTATCTGCTGAAGCAAAAATGAAATTCTGTGCAGGAGCAGTATAATAGGTGAGTGCTTTTCGGTAGTCACTATAGTTTTTTCCCCTGTTGAGGTAATAGAAAGTCATGAGTTCATTTGACTTTTCATGCGCTATCCACCTCAAAGCATGACCTGAAGGGACATTGTCTGCCCTGGAAAGCTTCTCCGGTTTCTGAAAATAGACTACCGGACCATGATGTGTGTAGATCACCGTATCCGTTTCCGTATGACTGCCCCTGATCTTAATTTTTTCCAGCCTTTCAGTGGTCTTGTTCCATTTGTTGTTATACCAGTATTCTTTGTGGGTGTTGTCTTTAAATTTAATCTGATAGAAGTCCAGCACATCGGCGGCTACGTTCGTTACACCCCAGGCAATATGCTGATTAAAACCTATCGTAATACCAGGGGCACCGGGAAGCGAAACACCATAGGCATTTAAACCAGGTGCATGCAATTGTATCTGATACCAGATAGAAGGCAGGGTTAGATCCAGGTGCGGGTCATTTTCCAGAATGGGTGAGCCGGAAGCTGTTTTTTCTCCTGAAAGTGCCCAGTTGTTGCTGCCAATTCCATCTACTTTTTGCTTCGTCCTGATGTCGCCGGTAACCATCTGGTTAAAAGCCAACGGCGTTGCTGGAACAGAGAGCGGTTTAAAATCCCATTTTGTGCCCTTAGGAATGATAGGATCTTCTCTGAAAGGATAATCCGGGAAGAGGTCGCCGGTGACTTCGGGACCATATTTTTTAAGGATATTAGACATGTAAAACTCGTCGGAACCCATGGCCAGTACGGCCGACATTTGTTTGAGAAGCAAAGCACATTTAAGTGGAGTCCAGTCTTCAGGGACAAAATCCAGGATCTTATACTCCAAAGGCAGGTTCGCCTTGGAAAGAGAGTGGATGTAGGCATTGATTCCTTCGGTATAAGCGGTCATCATCTCTTTGGATTTTGGATCCTGCATCATGCCTTTCAGAGAATTTTCAGCGCCATAAACCATTCCCATACGGCGTTGATAACGGTCAAGCTCAATCGCTTTACTACCTACCACCTCTGATAAGCGACCGGCAGCAAAGAGAGTCTGAAAATCCATTTGCCATAAGCGGTGCATAGCGGTAACATAACCCTGAGTATAATAAACGTCATAATCATTATTCGCAAAAATATGAGGGATCATCCGATCATCAAAGACCACTTCAACACGATCGTGGGTGCCTTTAAGCACAACCTTATGATTCAGGCCGATACCAGATGGTTCCGCATTTTGCCAGAATCCGGTAAAGGGATTCAGAAATTTAAGCAAAGGAGGGACAGCGCCAAATTTGGTGTTGAAAATATAAACTAACAAAAGGGGGATGACGACACAGAATGTAGCTTTAACTTTATTCATTGTAGTTTAGTTAATAAATCGTCCTGCTGGAACAAACAATCCATTTAGTTTTCTAAGGCAATTTAATAAAACTTCGATCAATTTTCATCCAATCCAAATTTTCTAATCTTAATGTGGCTTAAAAATGAATTTGTTAGTTTCATTAATTGTGTTAAATTTATATACACTAAGTTAAACCCAAATCTAAATTACAGCGTATGATAAGAAATTTTACAAAAATTGTGTTGATCCTTCTGATCTGTTGTTCTGCTGTGCTCTCGGTACAGGCACAATCCATTGCGATCAGTGGAACAATTACAGATAAGCTCAGCCATGAACCTATACCAGGTGTGGGGATCACTGTTAAAGGAACTACTGCAGGTACTTCAACAGACCAAAACGGAAAATTTTCATTCAGTACCACGGAAAAAAGACCATTTACTTTAGTCATTTCCTATATTGGGTATGCTTCTGTGGAAAGATTAATTACAGGTAATACTGCAGGATTGAATATAGAACTCGAACAGACAGGAATATTGGGTCAGGAAGTCGTTATTTCAGCCTCAAGAACGCCAGAGCGAATTTTGGAATCACCAGTTTCTATTGAAAGGATGGGGCAAAGTACGCTTAAAGAACTGCCGGCACCTTCTTTTTATGATGCGCTGACCAATATGAAAGGCGTAGAGGTAAGTACTCAGAGTTTGACCTTTAAATCCATTAATACAAGGGGCTTCAATTCCAATGGAAACAACAGATTCAACCAGTATGTAGACGGTATGGATAACCAGGCGCCGGGATTAAATTTTTCGGTGGGTAATATAGTGGGTATAAATGATCTGGACGTAGACAATGTAGAGCTCTTACCTGGAGCATCTTCGGCCTTATATGGAGCCGGAGGAATTAACGGAACAATGCTCATGACTTCGAAAAGTCCATTTGAATATCAGGGGCCAAGTTTTCAGTTCAAGTCTGGAATTAACCACGTAAATGATAACAACAGCAGTACTCAGCCATTTAATCAGTTGGATGTAAGGGTGGCTAAAGCCTGGAACAATAAATTTGCCGCCAAGGCGACTTTCTCTTTTTTGCAAGCCCAGGACTGGCAGGCAGATAATTATAATAATTTTAACCGCGCTTCAAGGACGGTTATTCCGGGAGACAGAAATTCAGATCCCAATTATGATGGGGTAAACGTGTATGGAGACGAAGTTAGCCAGAACATGAGAAATGTAGCTCAGTCGGTTTTGAATGCAGGAACTTCTGCTTTTGTGAAAGGCGCACTGGGTTTGCAGACAGATCCTACAGCGGCCCAGATCGCAGCTTTTAAAGCCAACCCTGTTACTCAAGGTTATCTAACCAACTTTTTAAGTACCAATGCACAAATGAGACCTTTTTTTGCAGGCCTGAATACCCCCGGATTACTGCCCAACCAGAATGTGTCCAGAACCGGTTATAATGAGCGGGACCTGGTAGATTATAAAACACAATCTCTAAAGATATCCGGAGCCTTACATTATAAATTTACGCCTACTATAGAAGCTATAGCTCAGGCCAACTGGGGAACCGGTACATCTGTGTATACAGGTTCTGACCGTTATTCGTTGAGAAATTTTAGCATCGGCCAATACAAACTCGAATTAAAAGGGCAGGATTTCTTTGTGAGGGCTTATACCACGCAGGAGCGTTCGGGTGATTCTTATATCTCTTCTATTTTAGGAAGTTATATCAATGAGGTCTCTAAACCTTCTACGCAATGGTTTCCAGAGTACGTAGGTACTTATGTCGGAGCTAAAGCACAAGGCGCAAGTGACGCAGCCGCGAATGCTGCTGCCAGAGCAGCTGCAAACAAGGGGCGATTTGAGCCAGGCTCACCAGCTTTTGAGACGGCGAAAGATCAGATTATGAACACCACCATCGCCAGTACAGACTTTGCTAAAGGTAAATATGGTGCTAAATTTGATGATAAAACCAATTTGTACCACTATGAAGGTATGTATAACTTCAGCAATGCATTTAATAATGTGGTAGAATTTCAGGTTGGTGCATCCTACCGGCTTTTCCAGCTCCGTTCAGGAGGTACTATATTCGATGATTTGAACAGGGATATTGATATTAAAGAATACGGAAGTTTTGCCCAGTTGGGTAAGAAATTTCTGGACGATAAATTAAAGCTCACTTTTTCAGGACGCTATGATAAAAGTAAGAATTTTGACGGCCGTTTTACGCCAAGAATTACCGGTGTACTTACTGTTGCACCGAACAATAATATCCGGGTTTCTTATCAGACAGGGTACAGGAATCCAACTACACAGAACCAGTACATAGATCTATCTGTTGGTGGAGGATCGCAAAGATTAATTGGCGGTTTGCCTGAAATTCTTAATAAATACAACTTGTTTACCAATCAGGCTTTTACGGATGTGAGTTATCGTGCATTTTTGAATTCTGCGGCAACCGGAACCCCTAATCCTGCTTTATTAATGCCTTATACCTTTGATCCAAGAGGGGTAAGGCCTGAAAGTGTTCAGGCCTATGAAGTAGGGTATAAAGGTTTGCTGGGGCCTAAATTTTTGATTGACGCCTATGCTTACTATAACATCTATAAAGATTTTATTACTTCAGTAGATGTTTACCAGAGCAACGGGGCCGGGTCCTTTACCAAATTTGGCGTTCCGGTGAATGCTACAGGAAAAGTAACTTCGTACGGTGCAGCATTAGGTATAGATTATCTTTTGGGCAAATACAATCTGAGCGGTAATATATCCTATAATAAGATAGGTGATATTCCAGCTAATTATATCAATGATTTTAATACACCCGAAATCCGTTATAATTTAGGCTTTGGAAATAAAGAAATCATTAAAAATATTGGCTTTAATGTAAACTATCGCTGGCAGGGCAGCTTCTATTGGAACTCCTCTTTTTCTTCAGGAGAAGTTCCTGCTTTTGGAACGATGGATGCCCAGGTTAACCTGAAGATCCGGTCAGTAAACTCTATGATTAAGATCGGGGGGTCAAATATTTTGAACAAATACTATTTTACCTCCTATGGTAATCCGGCTGCAGGCGCTATATATTACGTAGCCTATGCTTTCAATCTTTAGGTATTATACTTTATTCTTATATGCCCCGGTATTTTTTACCGGGGCTTTTTTTATGATCATCATTCCAACTTTGCAAAGCCCTCCTTTTAAATAAGCCCCCAAAATGACCAGCAGAAAAATCAGAAAACTTGATTAAAGTGTCAAATACAAATAAATGGTGCTAATTATATATCTGATTATCCTTTGCTTTTAATATAAAAATTAACACTTTAGATGTATAAAGTACACGATCTCAGGATTTCCAATTTTTATACAAACGATTTCATGGAAGAAAGAAACGAACAAGGAAAAGAAATAAAAGACAACGAAAATATTCAGGAAATAGTTGAAGAAACCATCCAACATTTAAACAATCCGGTAACTGTTCTTAAACCTATAGTAAAGAAATACCTTTCGTCTGTAACCAAAGTGGTTATAGAAGGAAATAAATTTTTCTTCTCTGACGGTGATGCCAGGGTCGAAGTTCGTGTGGTGAGCGATGAAATTATTCGTGTGAGGCTTGCGCCGCACGGTGTTTTTCTGGATGATTTTTCTTATGCAGTAAAAACTGTAGATCAGAAGGTTACTACTTTTGGAATGGTGGAATTTGAAGACCGTTATTCTATCTCTACGAACACGATTACCTGTAATATCAGGAAGTCAGATTTCCTGATTTCATTTGTGGAAAACAGTTCGCAGATGGTGATGAGCGAAGACGAATCACCTATGCACTGGGAAGAAAATGTTGAATTCGGTGGCTACTATGTGTATGCCACAAAAAAATGTTTACCTCAGGAGAACTTTTTTGGTCTGGGAGACAAGTCTGGTAATTTGAATTTAAGAGGCAGACATTTTCAGAACTGGAACACCGACGCCTACTCCTTTGGATGGGATCAGGATCCATTATACAGAACTATACCTTTTTACAGTGGCTTGCATGATCATGCAGCCTATGGAATATTTTTCGACAATACCTTCCGTTCCTATTTTGACTTTGGCAAGGAAGATGTTTCCAAGACGAGCTTCTGGGCAGATGGAGGCGAGCTACAATATTATTATATCCATGGCCCTCATTTGATGGATGTAGTGAAACGCTATCAAACTTTAACGGGCACACATCCTATGCCACCAAAGTGGGCTTTAGGTTATCATCAGTGCCGCTGGAGTTATTATCCTGAAAGTAAGGTGAAAGAAATTGCTGAAGGGTTCCGTTCCCGGGATATACCATGTGATGCCATTTACCTGGACATCGATTATATGGATGGCTATCGCTGTTTCACCTGGAATAAGAAGTATTTCCCTGATCCCAAAAGAATGATCAAGGAACTGCTCAATATTGGGATGAAAACCGTAGTAATGATTGATCCGGGAATTAAAGTGGATGATAATTACTGGGTATTTAAAGAAGGTAAAGAGAACAATTACTTTTGCCGCAGAAGTGATGATTATTTTATGGAGGGACATGTTTGGCCCGGACGCTGCCAGTTTCCTGACTTTACCAATCCTACTGTTCGTGAATGGTGGGGTGGACTCTATAAAGAATTGGTAGATATGGGCGTTGCAGGTGTTTGGAATGATATGAATGAACCGGCTGTTTTTGGTTCAGGAACTTTCCCAAATGATGTAAGGCATAACTTTGATGGCTACCGTGGATCGCATCGAAAGGCCCATAACGTTTATGGCATGCAGATGGTTCGTTCTACCTATGATGGACTGAAGAAACTGATGCGTAATAAGCGCCCTTTTACCATCACCAGGGCTGGTTATTCGGGTATGCAACGCTATGGCTGTGTGTGGACAGGAGATAATGTGGCCACATGGGAACATTTAAAAATGGGAAATATTCAATGCCAGAGAATGTCTGTATCCGGGGTGCCATTCTGTGGAACAGATATTGGTGGTTTTAGCGGTGAACCAGATGGGGAGCTGTTTACACGTTGGATACAGATGGGTACCTTCTCTCCTTTTATGCGGGCACACTCTGCCGGTGATACTTCTGAAAGAGAGCCCTGGAGCTTTGGGGAGCCTTTTACCAGCATCAACCGAAAATTCATAGAGCTAAGGTATAAACTGATGCCTTATATTTATTCGGTATTCTGGGAACATCACCGTTATGGTTTTCCAATTTTGAGGCCTTTGGTGATGCTGGAGCAGGATAAGATCACTAACCATTACAGACAGGATGAATTTACTTTTGGCGACAAGATCATGGTTTGTCCGGTTTTAGAACAAGGGGCTATATCCAGGATCGTTTATCTGCCAAAAGGGAAGTGGTATAATTTCTGGACTAACGAATTGCTTGAAGGAGAAAAAGAACATGATGTTGAAGCTCCGATAGAAAGTATGCCACTGTTTGTGAAGGCCGGATCTGTAATACCGGAATATCCTGTGATGCAATATGTTGGTGAAAAACATATTGATGAGGTAATGTTGAACGTTTATTACAGTGACTACGAAGTAAATTCTTTCTTCTTTGAAGATCACGGGGATACTTTTGCGTATGAACAAGATATTTATTCAGAAAAGAAGTTCAGCGTAAGAGGTGATGCTGTATCTTTACTGATAGAGCAAACTACAGATGGGCTGTATACGCCAAATTATGAGTTGTACAGCTATCAGGTCATTGGGATTCCGTTTCAGGTGAAAAGGATCATTATTGACGACCGGGAGCTGACCGATTTTACCTTGGATGAAAGTGGCCATCTTTGCTTTAAGTCCAATAAGAATTTTGGCGATATTAGAATATTTACCATATAACCTTATATAAACCCAGTTTCAATCCGATATCATGAGCAAGTCCTCAAAAAGTGTTTCTAAAAAGCAAAGTACCCCGGTTTGGATCTATAGTTTATTTACAGATTTTGATACTTCCCTGTTCATATCTGGTAAACATTTCCGCCTGTATGAGAAATTAGGCGCTCATATGATGGAGGTTGATGGAACATCAGGCACTTTTTTTGCAGTATGGGCACCTAATGCCCGGGAAGTTGGTGTTACGGGTAATTTTAACCAATGGAGCAAAACAGCGCATCCCTTGTACCGGAGGCTGGACAGTTCAGGAATCTGGGAAGGATTTATTCCAGGAATAGGGAAAGGTGAAGTCTATAAATATGCCATAAAGGGTTTTGATGGCATTGATATAGAAAAAGGAGATCCTTTCGCCAGTCGATGGGAGCATCCCCCTCGTACAGCTTCTGTGGTTTGGGATACAGATTATAGCTGGAAGGATAAGAGTTGGCTGAGCAAAAGACCTAAATTAAATACATTGAGCCAGCCTGTTTCTGTATATGAATTGCACTTGGGCTCCTGGCAAAGGGATCCAAGCGATCCTGATCGGATTCTGACCTATAAGGAAATTGCGAATACACTTGTACCCTATATACTTGAAATGGGCTTTACTCATGTAGAGCTAATGCCTGTTATGGAATATCCTTATTTTCCATCTTGGGGCTATCAGATCACCGGGTATTTTGCCGCAAGTTCCCGGCATGGAACACCGCAGGAGTTGATGTACCTTATTGAACAGCTCCATAAAAGCAATATTGCCGTGATCCTGGACTGGGTACCATCTCATTTTCCAGGTGATGCACATGGTCTGTATAAATTTGATGGTACGCATTTATATGAGCATGCAGATATGAGAAAAGGTTTTCATCCGGACTGGAAGTCTTATATCTTTAATTATGACAGGAATGAGATCAGGTCTTTTCTGATCAGCAATGCTTTGTTCTGGATGGATAAATTTCACGTAGATGGACTCAGAGTAGATGCGGTAGCTTCTATGTTGTATTTCGATTTTTCCAGGAAGGACGGAGAGGCAGGTACTAACGAGTATGGAGGGAGTGACAATCTTGGCGCAATCCAGTTCCTGAAAGATATGAATGAAGCTGTATATGGAAATTATGACGGTGTACTAACCATTGCAGAAGAAAGCAGTACTTTTCCTGGGGTTACACACCCGGTTTCAGAAGGGGGGCTTGGTTTTGGTTTAAAGTGGATGATGGGCTGGATGAATGACACGCTTAAGTATTTTAAGAATGATCCGATCAACAGAAAATACCATCATCATCAATTGACTTTTAGCATTACCTATGCGTTTTCTGAGAAATTCATGATGCCTTTTTCTCACGACGAGGTGGTGCATGGTAAATCTTCTATGATCTATAAAATGCCTGGCGATGAGTGGCAGAAATTTGCAAATCTGAGGACTTTATATACTTACATGTTTACCCAGCCAGGAAGTAAACTCTTGTTCATGGGCAATGAAATTGCACAAAACGGAGAATGGAATTTTACAAAATCTCTGGACTGGGACTTGTTGCAGTATGATTCTCATAAGGGTATGCAGAATACTGTAAAGGCACTGAACCATTTGTACAGGACAGAGCCAGCATTATATGCCAATAACTATTCTTATGAAAGTTTTGAATGGATCAATGCTGATGATGCACTGCAATCTGTTTATGTGTACATCAGAAAGGGACTGAAAGCTAAGGATACACTGATCGTCATTTTAAATCTGACACCCGTTTTCAGGGAAAATTATAGGGTTGGTTTGCCCTTTAAAGCAGAATGGAAGGAAATTTTTAATTCTGACGCTGTTGAACTTTTTGGAAGCGGGAAAATCAGTGAAGGAATCTATCTGCCTGAGCAAGTAGGCTGTCATTTCAGAGAATATTCTATAAATATGGATATTCCGCCGTTGGGAGCCGTTGTTTTAAAACAAGCAAAATAATTTAGAGTGAGTTAGAGGGGGGAATTGTGCGGAAAATTCTGTACAGCTGCTTCAAGACTGACGATATCAGGTCCGCTGAAGAGCGGACAGATCTCTGAGGTCTTTCCGCAGCGTACGAGAATTTTCCGTAGCAAATTGCAGAGTATGGAGGTGACCGGGCAGGGTGGCAGAGGTTTTGGAAAAGAGGCTGATGTTGTCTTGAATTCTTCCGGAAATGGTCTCGTCCTCGGTCGTATTCAGGCCAGAGTTAGTCCGGTGTGAGTCCGGAGTAAGTCCGGGTTTTTCTGTAAAAAGCCGGACTTACCCTGCTCTAACCAGGGGCTAAATCAGGAGTTAGTATAAGCAAGACTGGATCAGATCAGGACGCTGTTTAACCTTTGGCGAAAACGTGTCCCGTTTTGTATAAGAATAGGGTCAAATGATCTGGAAATTATTGCGATTTGCCAGCTAGGCATCCAGAAAAAAAGAATATATCTGCAGAGAATGCCTTTTAAGGTTTGCGGGCTTTTTCAGCCCGCCTAAGCTTAGGCAGCATTCGAGCAGATGTATTCTTTTTTTAGCCATAAAATTTAGGCGATTTAAAAATTACAGAAAACTAGGTCCTTTTACATGACGCTGGTACTGTCTTTTTTCATGGTTTTCATGGGTTTTTTCATCATTTTCATAGAGTGCATCTTGCCCTCCATATTGATCATGTCGCCATTTTTCATCATGGAAGTTTTACCGTCGGCCATTTTTACAGTGCCATCGGTCATCACCATAGTTCCATTTTTAAGTGTCATGGTTTCCGTCATTTGCATATGTTTTCCATCTTTCATGACCCACATTTTTCCATCTTTCATCATAATGTGGTCATGCATTTTACCCATTTTTTGGGTATGCATTTTTTTGTGCATGGTGGTGTCTTGTGCCATCGCAGCACTGCAGGTCAGCATAACTAATGCTGTAAATGCCATTAATAGTTTTTTCATTTTTGTTGTTGTTTGTGTTGATGATATTTCGTGTTTTGTTTGTTGCTTAGAATAATATTTTTGTTTATTAAACAATTGCAGTTTAAATAGGTTTTGAATGATTGATGTATTTTTTTCGTTAAAGAAGCCAGATTGCGTATGGCTATGACCTGCAGGAGATTGTTGCGCAGTGGTCATAATTAAAAATGATCCTAAATACATTGCAGTTAATTAAATTAGAATGCGATATTTACTTTTATGTTTTTAAACCTGTTTAAGGGAATTGTATGAAGTCTATGAAATCTTTGTTTTTTGTGTTGATATGTTCTGTGTTCTGTTTTAGTGTTACTGCTCAGGTTCCAGCAACCATGCCTGATTTTAAATTTTATACTTCCGGTCAGACAGGGTTTACAAAAAATAATATTCCTGCCGGAAAGCAGTCATTGATTGTTTTTTTTGATGCAACCTGCCCGCATTGCCAGAAAGTAGCGGGAGAACTTTCCAAAAAGACAAAAGAACTGAGTAAAATCAATATCTATATGGTTTCCCTTGATGAATTCAGGACCATAAATTATTTTATGGAACATTATGCAAAATCTTTAATCGGATTAAAAAACGTAACCCTTCTGCAAGATCGGGATCATGTATTTATACCGTTGTTTTCACCCTCTAAATATCCTTCAGTGTATCTGTATGCTGCGGATAAAAAGTTGAAATTCAATAATTCCGGAGAAATTGAAGTTTCGAAGATCCTGAATAAACTTTAAATACTTCAAAGTCCTGGATGGCAGCCATGGTTTTGTTTTTCTATTAATTTACCCTATCTTTATTAAAATGCGGTGTTGTTTATGATGGCCGCTTTTAAGAGTCAATGGAAAAATTAAGTGCATTTTATTTAGACAGTTTATTGTGTTTCGCTTGCAAATTGCAGCGGGCCTATTTGTCTTATGCACGTGTAAATAGTTCGCATTCTCCCTTTGGATTTTCTTTCCAGCAAAGCAGTAAAGACTTTCTAGTTTAAGCCCCAATCCATTTAGCTTCAAGGTTTGGGGCAAATACATAGAAAATTTTATGGTTGATTTTATGCATGTATGGGAATTTCTTCTCTCATGCTCTTTGTCGCAAACCTTTAGTTTTTATTTGTAGAATAAGCCCTCCGGGCCAGGAAGCAGCATGCGGTTTTATATAGACCGCGAAATTGATTCATCACAAACAGATATTAAAAAACATCATCATGGAAAAGAACCAATTGATCATTACCAAAAAGGAATATGAATTGTTATCCAATCATTTAAAATTAAGCAGCAGATTGTCTGATTTCAACAAGGATAAATTACATCATGAACTCAAGTCTGCAAAGATTGTTACAAAGGATAACCTGCCAGAGAACGCTATTGTTCTGGATTCCCTGGTCACTATACAGGATGAGGAAACTGCACAGGAATTTACCTTTCATCTGGTTACACCTGAAGAGGCCAATATGAGGCTGAATAAACTTTCGGTACTGGCACCAATTGGAATTGCTTTATTGGGATATACAAGCGGAGCACGTGTAGACTGGGAAATGCCAACAGGTGTTAAAAAATTTAAAGTAATCAAAGTCAATAGATATGTAAGTGAAAATGACAAGGAGATCGCATAATAGAGGGTGATTTCGGAGCGTATTGTGCAATTTTTGGTAACTTTGTGAATCGTCTTAAAATTAAATTTTATGTCAGTAAGTACAGAAGAAGAATTTACAGGAATGCAGGAGGTAAGCCGGGCTGTAGCCTCTACGCTAAAACAAATGCGTGAATTTGCTAAGCCCGGAATGTCAACAAAAGAACTGGATGATTTTGGAGGTCAGATACTGGAAAGCTTTGGAGCCAAATCTGCACCGAGACTCACTTATGACTTTCCCGGATGGACTTGCATCAGCATAAATAATGAAGCAGCACATGGTATCCCTTCAGAGGATAAAATTCTTTTGGACGGTGACTTAATCAATATAGATGTTTCTGCTGAACTGAATGGTTTCTGGGCAGATAATGGCGGCTCCTTTGTGCTTGGCGAGGATATTCATCATCACTTGCGACTGGTGAATGCTTCTAAAGAAATTTTATATAAGGCTATTGCTAAAATAAGAGGTGGTGTTAAAATTTCAGAAATTGGCAGACTGATAGAAACTGAAGCGAAAAAACAAGGTTATACGGTAATCAGAAATCTGGCTGGACATGGTGTTGGAAGAAGCCTGCATGAGGCTCCGGAAGGTATCCTGAATTGTTATGATAAATACAATACGGAGCGGTTCCGGAAGAATTCTACAGTGGCTATAGAAACTTTCATTTCTACAAAATCAACATATGCAGTTGAACAGGAAGACGGTTGGACATTGAAGGGGAATAAAGGCGGCTTTGTGGCTCAACATGAGCACACTATTCTGGTCACAGACGGAGAGCCGCAAATTCTGACCATTTCTAACGGAATATTCGATTAAGTCCTGTTTGGTGTAGGGTTGTATCTTTTTATAAACCACTGTAAAGCTTCCTGATCGTTGTTGTTTTTGTAGGCCAGCACAACTTCTGTGTAGATAGACAGGTTTTTCAGATCAGCAAAGTTAATCTGCAGGTATTTATAATGCTCTTTTAAGGAGTGGGGTAAAATGGATACACCCGCTCCGCTTTCCACCAATCTTAATATAGAATGTACATTGTTTGCTTCGTGGGAGAGCTGGGGATTAAAACCCAGTCTATTGCAAATTTCAACTAATTTCTGATGATAGGCCGGTGCATAATCACGGTTAAAAAATATAAAAGGTTTTTCTTCCAGGTATTTCCCAAGTGTCTCGTTAGACGAAAACCGGGGACTGTCTGCAGGTAAGACTGCAATGAAGGGATCATAAAAAAGTGTATTCAGTGTAAGTTGTGTTGAGGCTATAGGCGCGCGCATAATTCCTATATCCAGTTTTCCTTCCTCAAGGGCGTGAATTTGCTTCTGAGTGGGAAGTTCATAAAGCTGTATAGACAGGTAGGGGAAATGTATCCGCATTTCCTTTAGAACCTCCATCAGCAGGGGATGATAGGTAGAGCTGATATAACCTATCCTGAATTCTCCGTTCAAGTGATTGTGGATTTGTTTAACGGTATTTTTTGTTTCGTTGATCCGCGTTAAAATCTCATCTACTTCTTTTTTAAAATAGAGCCCGGCATTGGTCAATGTAACGCGCTTATTGTTGCGGGTGAAGAGCTGGGCATCCAGTTCTTCTTCCAGTTCTTTAATCTGCCGGCTAAGCGGGGGCTGGGAAATAAACAGTTTTTCTGCCGCTTTTCTAAAATGAAGCTCTTCGGCAACCATTTTGAAGTAAATTAAATGTCTAAGTTCCATTGATAGCTATTGGGTATCGTTTATAGGAGTAATTGATATTTTTAAACTATCAATTATAAAGATAGTTTTGGTTAAATAAAAATGAAAAGATATGAATCATCAAGACAGTAAGAAATCTTCTTTAGACGAGATCAGAGAGCGCTTTGATAATGATGTGGAGCGGTTTTCTAATCTGGAGACAGGTCAACAGACCACAATAGATGCTCCGGTTACCCTTGAGCTCACTACAAGTGCTGCACTTTTTGTAAACCCAGATGCTAAAGCCCTGCTTGATATTGGCTGCGGAGCAGGTAACTACAGTTTGAAAATGCTGGAGAAAATCCCAGGTCTGGATTGTACACTGATTGATTTGAGCAGGCCAATGCTGGATAAAGCAAAAGAAAGAGTTTCGGCAGCAACATCTGGTACCGTAGAAATCTTGCAGCAGGATATATTGGAGGCGGAATTTCCTGTAGAACATTTTGATATTATACTTGCAGCAGCAGTGTTGCACCACCTGCGTGAAGATGCAGACTGGGAACGGGTATTTTCAAAATTGTACCAGTCTCTTAAGCCAGGAGGAAGTTTTTGGATTTCAGACCTTATTGTACACGATGCAGTGCATTTAAATCAATTGTTTACACAAAGGTATGCCGAATACCTTGAAGGATTGGGTGGTCCGGAATACAGACAAAAGGTATTTGATTATATAGAAAAAGAAGATACGCCACGATCCGTTAATTTCCAACTGGATTTAATGAAAAAAGTTGGTTTCAGGGATACTGAAGTATTGCATAAAAACGGATGCTTTGCTGCATTTGGTGGAATAAAATGAAGGTAAAAAGAAAGGGATGTCGCATCCAAGCACATTCCTTTTCTAACCAAATATAAACCTGTATGCTTTAAAACAGCTTTGATTTGGTTTAACACTATTAATTGGAGTTATAGGTATAGACTGAGGGATAAATGAAACCTAGTTTCAATGAAAAATTCAAGATCAACACCAAAATCAATTAAGTAAATTACAACGGAATAGAAATTCATCTATCAAGAAGAACCAGTGAAAGTTACTTTAGCCATTTCAGCCTATGATTATAGACGAAGCTTTTAGAGCTAATAATCCGGTGCCCATCCGGGATTTTACACAATATCCTGAAGTTGGACATTTTTTCTGGCTTGGTGCGTACAGTGACCCTCAAATGATGGAATGGTTGTTCAGGCAACATAAATAGGACGAATTGGTTTATAATTCTTTTCGGATACGGCTGAGCTGGGTAGGGGTAATGCCCAGATAAGAAGCAATATGGTGTTGTTTTAATCTGTCCTGCAAGGCTGGATAATCTTTAAGAAACGCTAAATAACGCTCTTTGGCCGTTTGATATTTTAAGGTGATTTCCAGGTCTTCTTTATCGGCCACCCAATTCTTTTCCAGGTATCTGATATGAAAGATGGCCAGATCAGGAAAGCGTTCGATCAATTTCCAGAAAGCGGCCGCGTCATATTCCAATATTTCCGTGTCTTCAAGAGCATAGATGTTAAATAGGCCAGGTGCTTTTTTAATGAGTGCAGACGTGGAGGATACGAAGGATTTTTCAGGGAAAAACTTCTTGATCACAATGTCGCCGTTATCAGCCACATAAAAATAAGAGAAGAGCCCCTTCTTTACAAAGGCAATAGTTCTGGGAATAGTCCCTTCCCTAAGGTAGAAATCATTTTTTGATATAGTTTTCCTCCGTAAAATCTTTCGGATTTCTCGAATGCATTCTTCAGACAGCGGGGCATATTTAACCATTTCTTCTATGACAGCATCCATATGCAAAGATACCCACAAGAGTGGGTATCTCAAAAAAGCGGTTCTATTTATTCACTAGTACTGCCGTAGCATCTATTTCAATCTGCATATGTGATAGTGCTAATCCAGATACTGGAATCAAGGTGTTTACCGGGTATTTTTCGTCAGGCCAGGCTTTTTTGGATTCTTCAATAAGGACCTGGTGCTTTTCAGGACTATAATCTACAACCAGCGTAGTGAGTTTTGCAATGTTTTTAAGCTGGAGTCCCTTGCTTTTTAAGGCAACACGTAGGTTTTCTAAGGCAAATCGGACCTGTGTTCTAAAGTCACTGCTCAGTTGACCTTTTTCGTCGGTCCCCGCTTGTCCGGCGACAAAAACCAGAGTGCTATTAGCTGGCACAGAAGCTAGGTGCGAATAACCGTGGGGCCTTGGGTCGTATAATCCCTTTGGGTTGGTAATGTCTTGTGCTATTGCAGAGTGTGTTATCAATGCTGAAACCGATGTGATAACGATGGTTTTGATGAAGTTCATGATTGAATAAAATAATTGTGAATAAAAAGGAGTTGATATGCCGAAGCTTTTGACCAGTAGGCATTGTTGTGTTCCCCTGGACGTTCCGTGTAGTCGTGGTCAACTTTTAGATCGATGAGCTTTTGGTGCAAGGCCCTGTTGCAGTTTAGGAGCGGGTCATTTAGTCCGCAATCGATGATGATTTTAAGGTCTTTGTTTTTAAGTGCTCCAGCTTGATAAAGGGCAGTATGCTCTTCCCAACTTTTTTGATGGGTTTGAAAGTCGCCTAAACCCTTTTCTATGCCATAAGCATTGGTGAAAGGTCTGAAATCTACAGCGCCACAAATGCTGCCAGCGGCGCCAAAGAGATCCTTATGGCGAATGGCAAGATATAAGGCGCCCTGTCCGCCCATGCTCCATCCATATATGGCACGTTTATTTTTGGCGGGCAGAGTAGGGTAACTTTGGTCTGTAAAAGAAATCAGTTCTTTGCTGATAAAAGTTTCATAGCGGACATTGTCGTCGGCAATGCTGTCAAAGTACCAGCTGTCGTACCCGCCATCTGGAAGGACAAAGATCATTTGATACCGTTCGGATTGTTCCGCAAGATCCGGTATGTCTTGCTTTAAAGTGCGGCTGGGATTTCCCGAATAGCCATGGAGAACATAAACCACAGGAAACCGTTCGGTTTTACTGTTTTTTTCAGGTGTGATAAAGATACACTTGATTTCTTTTTTCATGGCTTTACTGTAAACTGGTATGGTGTCTACCTTCGCACCATAAGCGTAAACCGTGAAAAATAAGGCGAATAAAGTAAATTGTAATTCTTTCATTTTCTTTGTATTTATGATACAAAGAACCAGCTATTTTAAGCGCAAAACATTTACATATGTTGATGAAATGAAAGTATTTGAAAAAAAGAAAGGGATGCCGCATCCACGCACATCCCTTTTCTAACCAAATATAAACCTGTATGAACGGGTTTTACTTTAAGTTTCCGTAATACTCTACGAATTTAGCTAATGCAGAAGAATAGCCCCATTCGTTGTCATACCAGGAAACAACTTTTACAAAGTTATCATTTAAGGAGATACCAGCTTTTGCATCGAAGATAGAAGCATGGTCATCACCAATAAAGTCAGAAGAAACAACTTCTTCGTCTGTATAGCCCAGCACACCTTTCAACTCGCCTTCAGAAGCTGCTTTCATTGCCGCTTTGATTTGCTCATAGGTAGCTGGTTTTTCTAAACGTGCAGTTAAATCTACTACAGAAACGTCTGCAACAGGCACGCGGAACGACATACCAGTTAATTTTCCTTTTAATTCAGGAAGAACCATTCCTACCGCTTTAGCAGCACCAGTTGAAGAAGGGATGATGTTAGAGAAACCACCACGGCCACCTCTCCAGTCTTTTGCAGAAGGACCATCAACTGTTTTTTGAGTTGCAGTTACAGCGTGGATGGTGCTCATTAAACCTTCAACAATACCGAAATTATCATTTAATACTTTAGCGATTGGTGCCAGGCAGTTTGTTGTACAAGATGCGTTAGAAACGATAGTTTGATCTGCCGTTAATTTATGGTGGTTAACACCCATTACATAAGTTGGAATGTCGCTGTCTTTAGCAGGAGCAGAGAAAACTACTCTTTTAGCACCAGCAGCAATATGTTTTTCAGCGTCAACACGTGTTAAAAATAAACCGGTAGACTCAATTACGGTTTCTACACCAACTTCATTCCATTTTAAGTTTGCAGGGTCTCTCTCTGCTGTAATACGGATGGTTTTTCCGTTAACTACTAAATGTCCGTTTTCTACTTCAATAGTTCCATCGAAACGTCCGTGAGTAGAATCATATTTTAACATATAAGCCATATAATCCGGCTCAACAAGATCGTTGATGGCAACAATATCTAATCCTCTTTTTAATGCAGCTCTGAAAACCAGTCTGCCGATACGGCCAAAGCCGTTTATTCCAATTTTGCTCATATTATTTAATTTGAATAGTAGTTAAGTAAATTATATATTGGTTCTTTGGTAATGGTGGTAATTTCGATGCCATGCTTTTTGGTAATGGCTCTTAACCTGTCCTGAAAATGTCCGGCAACGATACCTACAAAATGAATTTCTTTTCCAGGGTGCTGTTTGATCACAGGCAGCAGGTAAATCTTAACATAGCGCTCAAAAGCTTCGTCTATACATTTCTGTATGAAACTATGATTTCTGTTGTCGACGAAAAAATCAAAAAAAGAACTTAGAAACTGCTGTGCCAGCGGTTTCTTGTAAATTCTGTCCAGAACCTGTGCACGGTCCAGATTGTATTTATTGTCGAGTTGGCTGGATAATTCTTCAGGAAGTTTCTCAGTCATAAAACTTTTTAGAAGCATTTTTCCTAAATAGTTCGAAGAGCCTTCATCTCCAAGAATAAAGCCTAAACCAAAATTATTGGCTTCCAGATTTTTTCCGTCGAAATAAGCACAGTTGGCTCCGCTACCCAAAATTCCTATAATTCCGCTATTGGTATAACAAGCAGAGATGGCTGCGCCATATAAATCATCTTTAACAGAGATTTTACTATATTTAAAGAACATCGAAAGGGTTTCAGTCAGCTCGTTGATCCTTTGTTCTGAAGTCGCTCCAGCTGCAAAAACATACATCTTCTTTATGCTTTCTGCATAATTGATCAATGTTGTTTTTTTGTTTAGCATTTGAAGAATGGACTTCTGATCATTAAAACAAGGATTAATGCCGGGCATACTGCATTCTGCGATGGTCTTTCCATCCTTAGCTATCTTCCAAAAAGCTGTTTTAGAACCACTGTATACTACCGCTACCATATGTTATATTGATAAAACCTTTGTCATCTCCAACAGATCACTCTCCAACTTAAAAGTATGATTACTTAAAGCATCATCTATGCTCGTTGTTTTTATGTCATTTCCACGCAAACCAACCATTTGTCTGGTATTGCCTTTCAACATTTCATTAACGGCAGCAAATCCTAAACGGCTGCCTAAAATCCTGTCAAAACTGCTTGGACTACCACCACGTTGCAGGTGTCCCAATATGGTTACCTTGGTGTCATAATGGTTAAATTTTTCTTTCACTTTTTTTGCAATATCATAAGCTCCGCCGGCTTTATGGCCTTCGGATACAATAACGATACTGGAAGATTTTTTAGTACTTGCACCTGAAGCCAATTGGGCAACAAGTTCATCTATACTGGTGTGGCGTTCTGGCAACAAGACAGCTTCAGCACCGCTTGCTACGGCGCTTCTTAATGCGATACATCCTGAATCACGGCCCATAACTTCTATAAAGAACAAACGGTCGTGAGAATCAGCAGTATCTCTGATCTTGTCAATAGCTTCTATAACGGTATTAATAGCTGTGTCGTAACCCAAGGTAAAGTCTGAACCATAAAGATCATTGTCAATGGTACCTGGTATTCCCATTACTTTAATGTCATATTTTTTGGAAAAATTGCGGGCTCCGGTAAATGTGCCATCACCACCAATTACAATTAATCCATCAATATCACGGGCTTTTAAATTTTGGAAGGCTGTTTCCATTCCTTCTTCTGTTTTAAATGCTAAACAACGGGCTGTTTTTAAAATTGTACCACCAAGATGAATGATATTACTTACAGAGCGAGCATCCATCGGATTAATATTATTATTAATTAACCCCTGATAACCTTGTAAAACTCCAAACATATTAATACCATTGTAAATGCCAGTTCGAACAACAGCTCTTATGCAAGCATTCATCCCCGGAGCGTCTCCTCCAGAGGTAAGTACAGCGATATTTTTTATATTTGGTCTCATCTTAATTATATTACGAATATAGTGTGTATTTACTACACTAAGTAATTTATTTTTATTTTTTTTATGTAATATTGCATCAAGTACATTTATTTGCTTCTGTATTTAAAAATTTAATGGTTTGAAAGAAGATTTACCACAGTTTAATTCAACGTTCTCTATTGATTGTGTTGTATTCGGATTTGATGAAGGAGAATTAAAAGTTCTGCTGATTGAAAGAAATGAAGAACCATTTAAAGACTGGTGTGCATTGCCGGGAAATTTGGTTAGGGTAGACGAGAGTCTGGATCAGTCCGCTTCGCGGATTTTGAAGGAACTTACTGGTCTGGGTGATATTTTTATGGAGCAATATTACACCTTTGGAGATGTGCAGCGCCATCCCCAGGGTAGGGTAATCAGTATTGCTTATTACGCATTGCTGAGACTGGGCGGAGACAAAGCCTTAAAACCCCTTACAAGTTATGCGAAAAAGGCTTTCTGGAAAAATGTAAGTGATCTCCCGAAACTGGCTTTTGATCATCAGGTGATCTTTGAAAAGGGCCTGGAAAAAATTAAACGAAGGATTAAACATCAGCCCATTGCTTTTGAGCTGTTGCCAGAGAAATTTACACTAACCCAGTTGCAGAATGTATATGAACTTATCATTGGCAAGAAGCTGGACAAGAGGAATTTTAGAAAAAAGATGCTGAGTTTTGGCGTACTGAAAGAACTGGATGAAAAGCAAAAGGGGGTTTCTTTCAGGGCGGCTATGCTGTATAAATTTGATCGGAGGAAATACGCTAAATTATTTGGTAAAGAGATCTCTTTTTAAGACGGATTTCTTTTAAAAAAAAATCCCCGGAACTTATGTTCCGGGGATTTTTTTATGCTTTTGATTTACTCAAATGATAATCTACCAGGTCATCTATAGGTGAGCGGATAATTTTTCCAACACCCATTTCATACCGGTCGGCCACAATGCTCAGGATATCTCTGAAACTATATCCTACAGAACCCACACAGTTTAATTTGTAGGATTTGTAGTTCGGATAATGGATCACCAGATTCTCAAAGAAGGCTGTGAAAGCATATTCTATCGTAGAGAAAGTATAGTCTTCATAGTTATCTTTGTAGTCGTATAAGAATTTACTGAAACTTGCACAAAAACGGTTCGGCAGAGGTTTGTTGTAGATATGATCAAAAATATCCTCGTTGGTCAGGGCAAAATTATCATAGAAACTTTCTCTTAAGCCTTTTGGCATATAGCCTTTCATGTAATCACTTAAAATGCGTTTTCCAATAAAACAACCACTTCCCTCATCGCCCAGGAAGTAACCAAGAGAATCAATGTTCAGGGTAATGTCGTTACCATCGTAGAGGCAACTGTTTGTTCCGGTTCCGAGAATGGCAGCAAATCCTTCTTCATCACCAAGCAATGCTCTGCAGGATGCCATCAAATCATGGCCTATGCTTATTTTTGCATTAGGGAAAACCTGCTGCATAGCGTCTTCAACAATCTTTCTTTTGGCATCTGTTGAGCAGCCCGCACCATAATAATAAACTTCAGTCAGTTTATCTGCTTCCACATGGTCTGGAAGAGTTTTTCTTAACGAATCAATGATATACTCTGTGCTTGAAAAGTAAGGATTGTATCCTTCTGTATTAAAATGAATTTTTCTACCTGCTTCATTAATTAAGCACCAATTGGTTTTGGTTGAACCACCGTCTGCAATAACTATCATCTTAATTTGTTTTTGTGGTGATAAAAGTAAAAAATACGACCACTTCTGAGTGATTTTTTTTCATTAGAATCTATTTGTTTTTTTATTCGAATAAAAGAGGCTTCGTCAGATCATTTTTTAATGTGATTTATGCCTTTTTTATTCAATTTAATTTATATTGTTTCAAGGTTGCTCGCCTTAATTTCTGTCGTTTAATTGTCTTAAAAATAAACAAAATTCTCACCTTAAATCCGAAGGATTCTGGCTCGAAAAATGGGGTCTTTTAAGGGGTCTTAAATTACAGAATTAAGATATTGTTAAAAAAACACTAAGCCTAAATTACATTTGTTATTTTGAATTCCAAATTTTAATAGCTGATTTCTGTTTTTTTGACAAATGGAAAGGTGTTTTTTTTAGTGTTTTTTATTGATTTAATTCGTTGTTTTATAGTTATTAAGGTGTTTTTTAATGCAATATTCGAGCTGTTTTTCTGAATTCATTTTTTTAAGTCAAAAATTGTAAAAAAAAAGCTAATGATGGGAAACTAAACTAATAAAAAGCTAATATTTGTGTTCATGTATTTTAATAAATAGGATGGTAAAGATTGACCTTAGAAGTGATACGGTAACCAAGCCAACAACAGGCATGCTGGAGGCGATGATGAAGGCCAGAATTGGCGATGACGTTTTTGGCGAAGATGAGAGCGTTTCCGAACTGGAACATAAGCTTGCAGTTTTGTTTAATATGGAGGCGGGACTGTTCTGTCCCTCTGGTACAATGACGAACCAGATTGCTGTTAAATGTTTTACGCAGCCGATGGATGAGGTAATCTGTGATCAGACAGCACATGTGTACCGTTATGAAGGAGGAGGGATTGCCTATCACTCTATGGCTTCTGTTCGGTTATTAAATGGCCCAAGAGGCATTTTGACCGCAGAAATGATTGAACGGGAAATCAATGAGGAAAATATACACTATCCCAATTCGAGTCTTGTTGTGTTGGAAAATACGGTAAATAAGGGTGGAGGAGCTTGTTATACGTTAAAGGATATTGAGCCTATTTACCAACTTTGTAAAGCCCGGGGCCTTAAACTTCACCTGGACGGGGCGCGGATTTTCAATGCTTTGGAAGCCACAGGAGATCAGGCTCATGCTTACGGTTCTTGTTTTGATGGAATATCGGTGTGTTTATCGAAAGGACTGGGCGCTCCGGTAGGTTCTGTGCTGTTGGGTTCAAAAGAAACGATACAAAAAGCCAGAAAGATCAGGAAGGTTTTCGGAGGGGGTATGCGGCAGGCTGGGTTTTTAGCTGCCGCCGGTATTTATGCACTGGACCACCAGGTTAGCCGCTTATCTCTGGACCATGCTCATGCAAAGGTATTGGGTGAGGTTTTGTCACAAGCAAAATATGTTTCAGGTGTGATGCCAGTGGAGACTAATATTGTCCTTTTTGATGTTCACGAGTCTTTTTCTGCGTCGGGAATAATCAATGAATTGAACAAAAGAGGGATTTTATGTAACGCTACTGGGCCAAAAACTATTAGATTTGTTACGCATTTGGATGTTTCCGCAGAAAGGATAGAGCAGGCAGCAGACATTCTGAAGAATTTAATTCCATAATTATATATAGATTATTAATGAATAAAATCTTAATAGCCAACAGAGGAGAGATTGCTTTACGTATTATGCGTTCTGCTAAAGAAATGGGGATTAAAACCGTTGCTGTTTTTTCGGAAGCAGATCGGGAAGCTTTGCATGTGAGATATGCCGATGAAGCTATTTGCATCGGCCCCGCGGCCTCCAGCCAATCTTATCTGGTTGCAGAGAATATTATAGAGGCGTGCAGGAGATCAGGAGCAGAAGCGATCCACCCTGGATATGGTTTCCTGTCCGAAAATGCCGATTTTGCAAAAAAAGTTAAAGCGGCGGGGCTTGTGCTTATTGGACCAACGCCAGAAGCCATGGAAATTATGGGGAATAAGTTATCTGCTAAAGCAACGGCTTTGAAATACAATATTCCAATGGTGCCTGGAACTGAAGAAGCGATAACCAATGTGGCCGAAGCAAAACTTCGTGCAGTTGAGGTTGGTTTTCCAATTTTAATCAAAGCTGCCGCAGGCGGGGGTGGAAAAGGAATGAGGGTTGTAAACCAGGTAGAGGATTTTGAAGAACAAATGCAGCTTGCAGTGAGCGAGGCCACATCTGCATTTGGTGATGGTTCGGTATTTATTGAAAGGTATGTTTCTTCGCCAAGACATATTGAAATACAGGTACTGGGCGATACGCATGGTCATATTGTACATCTATTTGAACGGGAGTGTTCTATTCAGAGAAGACATCAGAAGGTTATTGAAGAGGCACCTTCTTCTGTACTTACAGAAGAGATCCGGCAGAAAATGGGGAAATGTGCAGTGGATGTAGCACGGGCTGTGAATTATGTGGGGGCAGGAACCGTAGAGTTTATTCTGGACGAGAATCTGGATTTTTTCTTTCTGGAGATGAACACACGCTTACAAGTAGAGCATCCGGTTACAGAGATGATCACTGGACTGGATCTGGTGAAAGAGCAAATCAAAATTGCCAGAGGCGAGGCTTTGTCTTATACTCAGCAAGATTTGAAAATCAGCGGACACGCTATAGAACTCAGGGTATATGCAGAAGATCCGGAAAATAATTTCCTTCCGGATATCGGTTTGCTAAAGACTTATCGTACGCCCAAAGGCAACGGAGTAAGAGTGGATGATGGATTTGAAGAAGGCATGGAAATTCCGATATACTATGATCCGATGATTGCCAAGCTGATCACATATGGTAAAGACAGAGAGGAAGCGATAGACCGGATGGTTAGGGCAATTGATGAATATGACATTACGGGCATACAAACGACATTAGCGTTTGGTAAATTTGTGATGCAGCATGAGATGTTTAGAACAGGACATTTCGATACACATTTTGTGAATAAATATTTTCATGCCGATAGCCTTAAGGCAGAGGACCAGGACGAGGCGTTTATAGCGGCGCTTAGTGCAGTGCTGACCTTAAAAAAACAGAATGTGCCCTACCTATCTGAGGAAACGAGCGTAAAGGACACAAACTGGAGGAGAAACAGAGGTTAATATTAAAGATTTTTATGTTTACAGGAATTATAGAAACACTTGGTGAGGTTAAAGAAATTGTTAAAGAAGGAACAAACCTTCATTTTAAGATCCAGTCTGATATCAGCCGGGAATTTAAGATAGACCAAAGTGTTGCACACAATGGCGTTTGTTTAACCGTGGTTGAATTGAATGAAGACACTTATACCGTTACGGCTATACAGGAAACTCTTGAGAAAAGCAATTTAGGAAGTTTGAAGACCGGCAGAAAGGTCAACCTTGAACGCTGTATGTTGATGAACGGAAGGCTCGATGGACATATCGTTCAGGGACATGTAGACCAGACTGCATTATGCATCAAAAGAGAAACGCTTGATGGGAGCTGGGAATATAGATTTCGTTACGATGCTTCGAAAGGGAATGTTACTGTAGAAAAGGGATCCGTTTGTGTGAACGGAATCAGCCTTACAGTTGTTCATTCGGAACTCAATGAGTTCTCTGTGTTTATCATTCCCTACACGTTTGAACATACCAATTTGCATGAAGTAAATGTTGGGGATACAGTGAACCTGGAATTTGACATCATAGGTAAATATGTAGCCAGGCTGGTCAATAGATAAATTATCTCTTCAGGTCATCTATTTTACTTTTGATGAAGGCCGCAAGTTTAGGATTTTTATCCATTTCCTTGAAGTTTTTCAAGTACAGATTGTAGTAGGTGACTGCATTTTTCTTGTCGTTTAATTTGTTCTCGTAAAGGAGCGCAATATTGTAGTACAGACTGCCATTATTCTCGAACAACAAGCCCCTTTTGTATGCACTGAGTGCTTCATCATTTTGATGATTCGACTCATAGGCTTCTCCAAGCAGACCATAATAAGAGGCCGTTTTTGGAGAAATACCTTCAGTCACAGTCTTATTGAAGAATTTTACGCCGTTTTTAGCATCTCTTAAACCTCTGTAACATAAAGCAATGGAGTAAGAGAGGTTTTCGTTATTGGTGTCTTCCCCTTTGATTCTTAAGAAATAATTCAATGCATTTTTATAATCCAGAAGATCAAAATAAGATTTAGCAAGATGGTTTAATGTCAAAGTTGAGCTATCTCCAAAGCTCAACAGTTTCAGGCCGGTTCGAATCGCTTCCGGATATTGCTTTAGCGCTCGGGCAACAGGTAATTTGATTCTTAATAAATGAAGGTTGGCACTGTCGGCCTGTATCGCAGGTTTTAATACTTCGTCAGCTTTGCTGAAGCTGTTAAATTTGAAATAAGCTTCCGAAAGCGTCGCCGCAATCTCCGGGTCACCAGGGTTTAGTTTATTTGACCGTATCAGATATTTGAGCTGGTCCTCTGATTTACCAGCTTCGTAGTTCAAGTTCTTCTGACTTAGGAGGGCAAGCTGTTTATTTGCATCGAAATTTGCACTATCTATGCTTAGAATTTCTCTAAAATAATTACCTGCCTTATCAAAATTTCCTCTTTTTAAATTTACTGTACCAAGATTGTAAAGCAGGGCTGTGTTTTTTGGTTCCAAAGCATATAAATTAAGATAAATCTGTTCTGCGCTTGAGAGATCTCCCGCCATCATATAACAATAAGCAAGCGGTCTCCATATTTTAACTTCTTTACCATCCTCTTTGTAAAAATTTTGAAGATAATTTACTGCATCAGTATATTGCTGGTTTTCATAATATTCTGTTAATTTAACAGGATCGGGAAGGGATTTTTTTTGAGCATGCAATACAATTGGCAGAAGAAAGAACAGGAACAAAGAGCATATGTTTTTTGTTAAATGCATAGCGGCAGAATATAGGATTTAATGATTTTCTTTAAAACTAAAGTATTAGGTATTGTTGAATAAACCAAAACTTATTGTCTTTGTTTTATCTGCTCAGACATTATTGACCAAACATAACAGGGATATCGTTTGTTGTTTATTCAATAGGATTGATTTTTAATTTAAAAAACAAAATATGGATACTTTAAAGAAGTTTGAGTTGATGGAAAAGATAGTAAGGGAATTAGAAGACTTACAGCACTCGCAACAGGCACTTATCCAGAAGCTAGGTAAAATAGAGGTGGATAATATAGAATTAGGTGATAAAAGACTGGATAAAGATTTGCCTGATATGCATCAGAGGGTTTCCGATAACCTGGATACGATTAAAGGAATATTGGAATATTTCGCTGAGAAAACCCAAAATTTTGGCGATAAGAATAATGTTGATGCCCTGAAAGAAAAACAAGCCATTAACAACGCCAACGGTTAATCAAAAAGGTGCTCAAATTTAAATTTGGGCACCTTTATTCTTTTAATGGTTCAACAGGTATTTTAATCGTAAAAATGGTACCCTTTTCTGGTTCACTTTCTACAGTGATGTCACCATCATTCCTTTGCATAAATTCTTTACAGATCATAAGTCCAAGGCCTGTTCCTTTTTCATGCATGGTACCCCTTGTAGATATATTGGCGCCACCAAACACATTTCGAACAACTTCAGCCGGCATTCCAATACCTTTATCTTCAATCAACAGATGAACGAAGCCGGTGCGCTGGTAACTGGCAGATATGTCAATGATGCCTCCCGTATTACTGAACTTAATGGCATTGTTGATGATATTTCTAACCACAATCTGTATCATGAGCATATCAGCAAACACGATCACATTGGGAAAAACGTTGTGCACAATTTTGATTTCTTTAATAGATGCTGGGGGCTGATGATAGTCTATTTCATTGATAATGAGATTTCGGAGGTTAAAATATTCTTTATTAATTCCGTAACCTTTAAGCTGGCTTCTGGACCAATGCAGTATGTTTTCCAGAAGATCTGTGGTATAAATAATATCTTTACTTAAAATAGGTGCAAGCATTTTGAATTCTTCCGGAGTGATGATGTCATTCGAAATCATTTTAAGCACCTCGGATAAATTAACAAGTGGTGCACGGAGGTCGTGTGCTATAATGGAAAAAATTCTATCCTTTAACTGGTTTAATTTTTGAAGTTCGGCCGCCTGATCTTTTATCTTTAAAGATTCTTTTTTAATAGCAGTCTGGTCCTGAAATTTGACAATAGTGAGATCGCTGTTCAAATTATCGTCGATCATATGTGTGATGTCTGCTTCAAGGTCCAATACTCCCCCGGGAGTATCAATTTTCAGATCTAATTTCCCTGAAGTTTTACTTTGCAGATAGTGCATGAAATTTGACTGCGTTCCAAACAACTCGTTGGCATGTTTGCCTATAACCTTTTCATTAACAATGAAATACTTGAGGAATGCATGATTATAGTCTATAATCCTTTGGTGCTGATCAAGGATCATAAAGCCATCTTGCATCAATTCCAGTACTTTTTCTCTTGCAACCGGCAAAATATCGAAGAGTCTGAACCTGTAAATCCCAATGGAGATCAGGAAAATGGTCACGATAAATGCGAAGGGAGTAACATCGAGATTTCCGAGGGGCCTATATCCAAGAAGGTAAGAAATATTGGCTATCCAGGGGATCAGTGCACCAACCAGTATACTGTAATTTTGTTTTTTATATACGGGATCTGCCTTTCTGAATTTACTGATGAGCAAATAGCTTCCTGTACCCAGCAAAAGATAAAAATAGATGGTGAAAATTCTGTATCCTATTCCCGGAACGATTACAGCCATTGGGAAATCACTGTTATAGCTGATATATAAGTCTTTATAGTGTATGTGGTGGTGAATATTAGACCAAACCAGAATCAAAGTTGCAGCTGGAATGAATAAGGTCATCAGGAGATTAACCGGCTTTTTGAACCAGTGGTCCTTCCCTGTCATTTTTAAACAAAAGAAGAACCAGGTAAGAGGTAGGGTAACAATCCCAATGTATTCAATATTGATGAATGTCTTTATTTGTTTTAATGTGGAGCTAGCCAGTTCAAAGCCATAACCAAGAGACCATATCGCATTGGCGAGCATCATCAACCCAAACCATCGAACGGCACCCCTGTCCCTGTTATATACATAATAGGAGATAAAGAGCGTTATAGTTCCGCAATAGATTAACGTTAGAGAGTAAGAATTAAAGGTAAATTCCATTTAATAACTGACCATAAAAATAACTTCTCATGAATAAAACAACTGATTTTAAACTAGTACAGAATAGTACATAAATTTACATAATATACTTCGAATTAAAAATATTCTTAGTTTTACATAAATTTAAATACTTTACATTAAAACCGATTATGAAAAAAATATTACTTTCTGCATTGTTTCTTTTTGTTGGCGCAGCAGCATTCAGTCAGGTATTACCAAGTTTCCAGTTTGGTATTAAAGGGGGTGCGAACCTTTCCAAGTTTAGTACCAGCAATACATTTGACAGCGATAACCGTGCTGGTTATTACGCAGGTTTCTGGGCGCGTATAGGCGCAGCAGGTATACATTTACAACCTGAGCTTTACTTAAGTGGTAAAAATGCCACGCTAACTAATGATGCTGGCGGAGAAAATAAAGTGAAGTTTACCAGTCTGGATGTTCCGGTACTGATTGGAACCAAGATTGGTGCTGCTGGTATTGGTGTACGTCTAAATACTGGTCCAGTAGTGTCCTTTATCCTGGATGATAAGCAATCTTTTGGTGCTGCCGCAGGAAATGTGTTTAAAGGAGACTTTAAAGGACAGAATTTTGCATGGCAATTTGGTGCAGGCCTGGATATAGGTAGTTTAGGCATAGATCTTAGATACGAGAAAGGACTTTCTAAAATAGGAAGAGACGGATACAATGACACGAAGTTGAACTTGTTTACTTTTGGTCTGGCTTATAAATTATTCTAGAAAAACTATTTATCAACATCTTTTCAACAGAAATATTGTCTTTCTGGCGAATAACAGTGATTAAACCTTCTAGGGTTTTATGAATTGTGTAAAGGGGTAGCTTTTAATAAGTTACCCCTTTTATTTTGGCGTTAAAATTGCTATTGAAAACCGCTAACTAAATCTATTCAATAAAACTGTATGGCCATGAAAATTAAAGAACTATTGCTCAACGGCAGAAGCTTCTCTGAACTGCTGAAACAATTTTCTATCGAAGCGAAAGATGTTAAAATTCAGGATGAAGATACCATCCTCCAGGACAGTAACAGGCAGCATAAAGATATTGTTAAAGAGAGCATTTGCATTGAGGGTAAAAATAAAGACGGCATTGTTAACTTCTTTGGCACCTTACATTACAACTTACTGGATCAGCTTGCAGTTTTTGAAGTTCAGGGTTATGAACAGGTGCAGCAAGCAGGTTAAACCTCTTTAAGTTCATAATTGAAAGCGCCTTTTATGGGCCTTATGGGAGTTTTGCGGGCCTCGCTCAATACTTTTACAAAGCAAGCACCGAAATAGAAGATAAAGGAGGAATAAAATACAAATAACATAATGAGTACTATAGAACCCGAAGCACCATATATATTTCCTATGTTGCTTAATGGCAGCATGATGCGTAATATGTAACGGCCAATTGCAAAAAAGACACCGGTCAAAATTCCTCCTCTGATTGAAGTAGCCCAGGTAGGTCTTCCATTGGTTAGGAAGCGAAAAAGCACCGTAAACCAAATGGTTACAATGGCAATAAACAACAGTTGGTTGAGACCCAGAAGAAGGAACTTGCTGAAGGTTGGTGCTGCAGTTTTGATATAGGCTCCGATAAACACCTGGATACTATCTGTAAGAAGTCCTACAAAAAACAACAGACCTGCAAGAAGTATAATCACCATCGATCTGGCCCTTAATTTCAGTTTAAAATAGAAGGAAGATTTATCTTTGATGCCAATAGACCAAATCTGGTCCATGGAATTCTTGATCACGCTGAATAAGGTAGTGGCGACAAATAAAAAGAAAATAAAGCTAAATAATGTTGCGTACCAATTCTGGTCCAGCCCCCGTATATTCCTTAAAGTTTGCCTTATCTGTTTAATGCTGCTGTCATCCAACAGATTGGCAAGCCTTTCGAAAAGACGGTTAACCAGGACTTTTTTGTCGATAAAAAAACCAAATAACCTGATCAGGATAATTAAGATGGGAGGAAGAGCAAAATTTGCAAAAAATGCAGTGGCTCCGGCCAGACGTAAAGGGTCGTTTTTTTGAAATAACTTGAATGCAATTCTAAAATGTACTACAAATCTCTTTATATCATGTGTCCAGTTCTTAAGCATTCCCCTTTTTATCGCCTTTTTTGAACCGAAAGTACTTATTTTTTATGATAATCCATGTTCATAGACCTGAGCTTTGTAAATGAAACAAGAATGTTATGAATGGGATTTTAAAAGAAAAGCCGGGAAATATTCGCCGGCCTTCTCAGTTTTCACTATGAATAAGTATTTTTAGACAGAACTATAGATTTCCTCTCAGTTCCTGTTCGCGTTCAAGTGATTCAAACAGGGCTTTAAAATTTCCTGCGCCAAAGGATTGAGCACCTTTTCTCTGTATAATCTCAAAGAACAATGTAGGCCTGTCTTCTACCGGTTTAGTGAAGATCTGTAATAAATAACCCTCTTCATCGCAATCCACCAGTATGCCCAATGCCTTCAGTTTTTCAATTTCTTCATCAATTTCGCCCACGCGCTCCGGCATCATATTATAATAGGCTTCCGGAGGTGCACTTAAAAATTCTACCCCTCTGGATTTTAATTCAGAGACAGTTTTAAGAATATCTTTGGTGGCTACAGCAATATGTTGAACCCCTTCACCTTCATAAAACTCCAGGTATTCTTCAATTTGCGATTTCTTTTTTCCTTCTGCAGGCTCATTGATCGGGAATTTAGAGAAGCCGTTGCCATTGCTCATGACCTTGCTCATCAGTGCCGAATACTCTGTATTGATCTGTTTGTCATCAAAAGAAAGAATGTTCACAAATCCCATAACATCCTCATACCATTTTACCGTATCATTCATTCTGTGCCAGCCTACATTTCCTACGCAATGGTCAATATACAGCAAACCTGCATCTGAAGGATTGTAATCACTTTTCCATTCTTGATAGCCAGGTATAAATACACCTTCATAGGCCTTCCGCTCTACAAACATGTGGATCGTCTCGCCATAGGTGTAAATCCCGGACATACGGACCTCACCATGCTCATCAGTCAGGGTAACAGGCTCCAAATATGGTTTTGCACCCCGTTTAGTTGTTTCTTCAAAGGCGCTGTAAGCATCATCTACCCATAGAGCAAGTACTTTAACACCATCTCCATGCTTTTTAACATGTTCTGCAATTGGACTTTCTGATTTTAGGGCTGTGGTTAAGACCAAACGAATCTTTCCTTGCTTGAGTACATAAGACGCTCGGTCGCGAACGCCGGTTTCCGGTCCTGCATAAGCCAGGGATTGAAATCCAAATGCTGTTTTATAATAATGTGCAGCTTGTTTCGCATTTCCTACATAGAACTCAATGTAATCGGTTCCATTAATGGGCAGGAAATCCTGTGCTTTAGAAATCTTTTCTGCGAATGTTTGTGTTGACATTGTTCTTTTATTTAATAGAGTTAGTTTCGTGTTTTTATTCTATGTTGATCTGCCAGCTTTTATGATAACTCTCATCCTCAATGCTCAGGGCATCTTCAGTCAGCATCAATGGACGGAAAGGATCAATCATCACTGCAAGTTCTTCTGTCTTTTCTTTTCCAATAGATTTTTCTACTGTGCCCGGATGAGGGCCATGGGGAATACCGCCCGGATGGAGTGTGATTTGTCCCTTCACTACGCTTTTTCGACTCATAAAATCCCCGTCTACATAATAGAGAACTTCATCGCTGTCTACATTGCTGTGGTTATAAGGAGCTGGAATAGATAAAGGATGATAATCGTATTTCCGGGGTACAAAAGAACAGATCACGAAATTATGCCCTTCAAAGGTTTGATGTACCGGCGGTGGCTGATGTAAACGCCCTGTTATAGGTTCGAAATCGTGAATGGAGAAAGCCCATGGGTAATGAAATCCGTCCCAGCCAATAAAATCAAAAGGATGCGTACCGTACGTATAAGGATAGATGAGCCCTTGTTTTTTAATGAGAACTTTAAAATCACCAAATTCGTCTATAGTTTCCAGGTCGGTCGGTTTCCTGATATCTCTTTCACAATAAGGTGAATGTTCCATTAACTGACCATATTCATTGCGATAGCGTTTTGGACTGCGTATAGGACTGAAACTTTCTATAATAAACAGGCGGTTGTTCTCCCCATTGAATTCCATCTGGTAAATCGTGCCGCGGGGAACCACAACATAATCGCCATATTCAAATTTGATCTTTCCAAAACCAGTTTTCAGCGTTCCACTGCCTTCATGGATAAAGATCACTTCATCCGCCTGGCTGTTCTTGTAAAAGTAATCCGTCATGGATTTTCTTGGCGCGGCCAGAGAGATATGCAGGTCGCTGTTGACCAATACGGGCTTTCTGCTTTTCAGGTAATCATCTTCCGGTTTGATGTTGAAGCCGATCAGACTGGTATGTTTCAGGTGTTTTTCCCGTGCAATTTTCGGTTCCACAGAGTAAGGTTCTCCCAGTGATTTTACAATAGTAGGGGGATGGCAGTGATAAACAAGCGAATACAGGCTTGAAAACCCTTCGGTAGACACCAATTCTTCGGCATAAAGTTCACCGTCAGGTTTACGGAAAACGGTATGACGTTTTGCAGGAATTGATCCTAAAGTATGATATATAGGCATATCGTTAGATATTTGGTTAACGTAAGTAACTTTGTTAAAAACAGATAAAAACGGGAAACGTTTTATAAATCAGAGCGTAAGCGTACGTCCTAAAGAAATGTTACAGGAAAGAATATTGAGCAAAGATGAGCTTGGACAGCATAGCATACCTGAAAGCCGCCAGGATCTGGCTGGAAATCTGTTTCTGATAGGTAAGGTTACTGTCTGTCATAATTGTAGTGCTAAGTTAATGAATTTATATTTAACCATACAAGTCCATCACCTCTATTTATTTCTGCAAGTTTTTATAACCAGGATTGGACTAATTTTTTCTAGCTTTGGCTGTCAAAATCAAATAACCGTATGAAATGTACCAGGAAATGCTGATCCTTACAGATCGTACCTAAATGTAAAAAGTATGAAATTAGTATCTTATAAGACAGAAGACACAGAACATCTTGGTGTATTCGTAAACGGACACATTTACAATTTAAATTCTTGTGATAAACAATTACCGGATGAAATGAATGCTTTTTTGCAGGGTGGAGAGGTTTTGATGGAAAGGGCAAAGAAAGTGGATGGCCAGATTAAAGCAGGTGAAATAACACCTAAAGAAGAGGTTTTTTTCGAACTTCTGGCACCAGTGCCTCATCCAACGTCCTGCCGCGACGGTTATGCCTTTCGCCAGCATGTGGCAGCAGCCAGACGCAATAGAAAGGTGGAGATGATTGCAGAATTTGATCAGTATCCTATCTTTTATTTTACCAATCATAACGCGATCCAGGGACCTGGCGAGATAGAATGCATGCCTGATCATTTTCAAAAACTGGATTTTGAACTTGAGGTTGCCATTGTTATTGGAAAAAAAGGAAGAAATATTACGGCTGCAGAAGCAGACGATTATATAGCAGGTTACATGGTGATGAACGACATGAGTGCAAGAACACTGCAGATGGAAGAAATGCTGTTGAACCTTGGCCCGGCTAAGGGAAAGGACTTCTCTACCGTGATTGGTCCCTGGCTGGTTACTCCAGATGAGCTCGAAGCTTATAAAACGGAGGCAAAACCAGGTCATACAGGTAACGCCTATAATCTTAAAATGATTTGTACGGTAAATGGAGTAGAAGTTTCTGCCGGGAATATGGCGGATATGGACTGGACATTTGCAGAAATTATAGAACGTTGTGCCTATGGTGTGGACATTTTGCCTGGGGATGTGATTGGTTCAGGAACGGTCGGAACAGGTTGTTTCCTGGAGCTGAATGGTACTGGCTTGTTAAATAATCCGGATTTCAAACCACAATGGCTGCAAGATGGTGACGAGGTTGAAATGGAAATTACCGGTTTGGGCAGGCTGATCAATACCATTAAAAAGGCAGATTCCGATTTTTCTATACTTGCCCTTAAAAAATAATGCTGACGATAAAAACATCTGATCTGAGCCCGGCGCAATTGCAGAATTATTTACAATATTCGATTGCACCGAGGCCCATTTGCTTTGCAACTACCATAGATCTGGAAGGAAATATCAATCTCAGTCCATTTAGTTTCTTTAACATGTTTAGTACTAACCCACCCCTGTGTATCTTTTCGCCTGCAAGGAGGGTTAGAGACAATACCACCAAACATACTTTGGAAAATGTGCTGGAGGTGAAAGAGTGCGTGATCAATATTGTGAATTACGCCATGGTTCAGCAAACCAGTCTGGCCAGTACAGAGTATGGCAAAGGGATTAATGAATTTGAGAAGGCCGGTTTGACCATGCAGCCTTCTCAACTGGTTCGACCTCCCAGAGTAGCCGAGGCGCCGGTTCAAATGGAATGTGTCATTACAGAGGTGATCCATTTAGGTGAAAACCCCGGCGCGGGTAACCTTGTACTCGCAGAAATTAAACTTATCCATATCAAGGAAGAGATTCTGGATGAGGAGGGCAAAATAGACCAGGCCAAAATAGATCTGGTTGCCCGTTTGGGAGGAGATTGGTATTGCCGGGTTACACCAGAGAACTTATTTAAAGTAGCCAAACCGCTAACCACACTTGGAATAGGTGTTGATGCCTTACCTCATGCGGTCAGAAACTCATTTGTACTGACTGGTAATGATCTGGGTATGTTGGGGAACGTAGAAATGCTGCCTGAAGCCGAGGAAATAGAGCTGATCCGGTACCATCCGGCAGTAAAAGAAGTTCTGGATGCGACTATCGGAGATGCGGGTACCCGTGAACGGGAGCTCCATGAACTCGCACAACAATTGCTGCAGGGGGGATATATTCAGGAAGCCTTGAAAGTAGT
>Ga0163161_10000248_pt1 | contig 48128 bp, 48 predicted proteins | sample S45metaG_FD_129847 | JGI IMG/M metagenome (GOLD analysis project Ga0163161, IMG submission 129847) | Switchgrass rhizosphere microbial communities from Kellogg Biological Station, Michigan, USA - S4-5 metaG | ecosystem: Host-associated > Plants > Roots > Rhizosphere > Soil | place: USA... | reverse complement strand
GGCAGTGCATCCATGTAGCTGTGGCTGTAGCGGCCGGAGTATTCGATCTCCTGCCACTGGCGCACCATGCCCAGGTAGCGGTTGTTGAGCGAGCAGATCTTGATCGGCGTGTTGTATTGCAGGCAGGTGGAGAGTTCCTGGATGCACATCTGCACCGAGCCTTCGCCGGTGATGGTGAACACTTCCGAATCGGGCTTCGCAAGCTTGATGCCCATGGCATAGGGAATGCCCACGCCCATGGTGCCCAGGCCGCCTGAGTTGATCCAGCGGCGCGGCTCATCGAAGCGGTAGTACTGGGCGGCCCACATCTGGTGCTGGCCCACGTCCGATGTGATGTACGCGTCGGCGTCCTTGGTCATGTTCCAGAGCGTCTCGACCACGTACTGCGGCTTGATCACGTCCTTGTTGCCACGGTCGTACTTGAGACAGTCGCGCGAACGCCAGGCCTCGATGGTTTTCCACCAGTCGGCCAGCGCGCCAGCGTCGGGCTTGGTGGTGCTCTCACGGATCATCGAGATCAGCTCGGTGAGCACGTCCTTCACGTCGCCGACGATCGGAATGTCGACCTTCACGCGCTTGGAGATGCTCGACGGGTCGATGTCGACGTGGATGATCTTGCGTTCGTTCGTCGCGAAGTGCTTGGGGTTGCCGATCACACGGTCGTCGAATCGCGCACCCACGGCCAGCAGCACGTCGCAGTTCTGCATCGCGTTGTTGGCTTCGATGGTGCCGTGCATGCCCAGCATACCAAGGAACTTGCGGTCGCTCGCCGGGTAAGCGCCCAGGCCCATCAGCGTATTCGTGACCGGATAGCCGAGCATGTCGACCAGTGTGCGCAACTCATTGCAGGCGTTGCCCAGGAGCACGCCACCACCGGTGTAGATGTACGGGCGCTTGGCGGCCAGCAGCAGCTGCAGCGCCTTTCGGATCTGGCCGCCGTGGCCCTTGCGCACCGGGTTGTACGAGCGCATCTCGACCTTGTCGGGATAGCCGGCGTAGGGCGTCTTCTTGAAGGAAACGTCCTTGGGCACGTCCACCACCACGGGGCCGGGGCGGCCACTGCGTGCGATGTGGAAGGCCTTCTTCATCGTCATGGCCAGATCCTTCGGATCCTTGACGAGGAAGTTGTGTTTGACGATGGGGCGGGTGATGCCGACCGTGTCGCATTCCTGGAAGGCATCCAGGCCGATGGCAGCGGTAGGTACCTGGCCCGAGATGATCACCATCGGGATGGAGTCCATGTACGCCGTGGCGATGCCGGTGACCGCATTGGTCAGGCCGGGGCCCGAGGTGACCAGTGCCACGCCAACTTCGCCGGTGGCACGCGCATAGCCGTCGGCCGCGTGCACGGCTGCCTGCTCGTGGCGCACCAGAACGTGCTGGATGGTGTCCTGCTTGTAGAACGCGTCGTAGATGTACAAAACCGCGCCGCCGGGATAGCCCCAGACGTACTGGACGCCTTCGGCCTGCAGTGCCTTGATCAGCACTTCAGCGCCCATGAGTTCTTGCGTTGGGTTGCCAGCGCCTGAGGATGCGGCTGCTGCGGAGATGATCTCCGCCTTCGAGATTTCCATGATCAACCTTTGTGTTTTTTCGGGAACGAAAAACCTTGGGTGCCCCTTGCCAACCCTTGTGGGGCCGCGCCAGGACTTGAGGCCATAGCCATGAGCGGACTGATGTTCCGCCGGACCTTGACCCGTTTGCCTTTTGACTTGCAGCGCGGATTATGACATTACCCGGCGGTTCAGATTCGCTTCAGGTGGCTTGTAAAGCCATCGGGGCATAATCCGCGGCGGAAAACATAAGCGTTCGCTAGACATCCCTTCCCACGCGGCGCGCCTTGCGCGCCCCCTCTCGCTTGGCCACTGAACAAGAACTCTCCGACTTCCTGAAAAGCGTCGAACGACGCGCTTTCAAGCGCTCGGTCTACCACGTGCGGGACGAAGAAGCGGCGCTCGACATCGTGCAGGACAGCATGATGAAGCTGGCGCAGCACTATGGCGACAAGCCGGCCAACGAGCTGCCGATGCTGTTCCAGCGCATCCTGTCGAACTGCACGCTCGACTGGTTCCGCCGCCAGAAAACCCGCCGCGCGCTGTTCTCGAACCTGAGCGATTTCGAATCGGCCGACGACGATGGCGATTTCGATCTCCTAGAGAACTTCGTCTCGCCCACCGACTCCAGAGAGACGGAGAGTGCCGAAGACACGACCCGCCGCGCCCAGGTCTTCCACGAGATTGAAGAACAGATCGCTGCATTGCCGGGCCGTCAACGCGAGGCTTTCCTGATGCGTTACTGGGAGGAAATGGACGTCGCAGAGACGGCCGCCGCGATGGGCTGCTCCGAGGGCAGCGTCAAAACCCATTGCTCGCGAGCCGTCCACGCTCTGAGTAAGGCGCTCAAGGCCAAGGGAATATCGCTATGAACACTAAGGTTCCAACTTCTTTTAACGCAGCCGAAGATCAGTTCGGTCGGCGTCTGGCTGCCCGGCTTTCCGCCGGCAACCAGGAGCTGTCGCACGACATCGGCGAGCGGTTGCGCGTTGCGCGTGCGCAGGCCGTAGCCGCGCGCAAGCAAGCTCCGCAATTGCGGACTGCGCCCGAGGTGATGAAGTCCGGCAGCACGCTCACGATGGGCGGCGGCTGGTGGACCCGCATCGGGTCGGTGGTGCCGCTGATCGCCCTCGTGGCCGGCCTCATCACCATCAGCGTGATGCAGGACGACGACCGCGCCAGCGAGCTGGCCGAAGTCGATTCCGCGCTCCTCACCGGCGACCTGCCCCCGGCCGCCTACACCGACCCGGGCTTCGCCCAATTCCTGAAGGCCGACGGCGCCTCCGACTGACCCTCCCCGACCGAATGCGACGCCGCTCAAATTCCAGCGCGAACACCCCCCGTCCCTTGCGCCCGCTCACGGCGGGCGCATTCGTTTGGGCGGGCGCGCTCGCCGTCGCGGCCTTCGGCCTGACGCTCGCCTCCGCCCAGCCACCCTCTGAGGTCAACAAGGCCGGGCAGACGGGTGTTGCGAACTCCACGGGAGTCGGCGCCACCAAGACAGTTCCTGCAACCAAGCCGCTCTGGAGCGAACTCACCGCCGAACAGCAGCAGGCCCTCAAGCCCCTGGTCTCGCACTGGACCACGATGAACACCGGGCAAAAGCGCAAGTGGCTGGCACTGTCACGAAACTTCGCGACCATGTCGGCGGATGATCAAGTCACCCTGCACAGCCGCATGATCGAGTGGGCCGCCCTGAGCAATCAGCAGCGGGTCCAGGCGCGCCTGAACTTCGCCGAGGTCAAGCGCGTGCCAGCCGACGAACGCAAGGCTAAATGGGAGCAATACCAGGCCTTGAGCGAGGAAGAAAAGCGCAAGCTCGCCGAGCGCGCCCCGGCCAAACCGCGCGGCGCGGCCATTCCGGTACGCCCCGTCTCATCGCAAAAGCTCGTGCCGGTCCCGACCGTCACGCCGCCCGGCCAGCACACGCCCCGCATCGTGCTGGCGCCGCTGCCAACGCCGCCGGCCGCCTCTGCAGCTGTTCTGGTGACGACGCCGCTGGAACGCGCGCCCGCAGTCGTCCCCACGATGGCACCCGCCCCCATCAACGTCGCTTCGCCGCCAGTTCCCGCCGAGGCGCAAGTCCCGGCGCCCTCGCCGACTCCAGCGGCGAGCGAGCAGCCCCCTGCCGCTCCCTGACACCAAGGCTTCGATGGTTTCCAGTTCTCCCGAGGCCTCGGGGCCCGATCAGCCCGCCTCGCCCGACGCACTGGCAAACGGCGCTCTTGCGTCGACAGTGCCTGGCCTGTGGCGCCGGATGGCCTGCTGGCTCTACGAAGGCATGCTGCTGTTCGCGGTGGCAATGACCGCCGGCTGGCTTTTCAGCGCCCTCAGCCAGATGCGCAACGCCATGGACGAGACGCGCCGCCCCCTGCTGCTCGCCTACCTGTTCGTGGTCTTCGGGGTGTACTTCATCTGGTTCTGGTGCAAGGGGCAGACCCTGGGCATGAAGACCTGGAACATTCGCATCGTGGACCGGCAAGGCCGCCCCCTGACGCAATCGCGCGCCTTCCTGCGCTACATCCTGAGCTGGATCTGGCTTCTGCCTCCGCTGTCACTTCATCCCTTGCTGGGCGTGCCCGTGGTCGAAACGATGGTCCTGCTGTTTGGCTGGATCGCCGTCTGGGCCGTGCTCGCTCGTTTTCACCCCGAGCGCCAGTTCTGGCACGACGCCTGGGCCGGTACGCGGCTCATCACCTCCAAGCCCATGAGCCGCCGATGAGTGCCCTGCCCGAGCTTCCCGACCCCGCCGTCAATCCACAAAAGGCCCGCAAGGGCTTCGAGCGCGTCTTTCACGCCACGCTGATCTCGCTGCACGGGCTTCGCGCCGGCTGGAGCGAACCCGCCTTCCGGCAGGAAGCGATCCTGTCGATCGTGATGATCCCGGCCGCTTTCTGGCTCGGGCGCAGCTGGGTCGAAGTGGCGTTGCTTGCCGGCAGCGCCATCCTGGTGATGATCGTGGAGCTGCTCAACACCGCCGTCGAGGCAGCCATCGACCGCATCGGGCCTGAATGGCACGACCTCTCCAAGCGCGCCAAGGACATGGGCAGCGCCGCGGTTTTGCTCTCGCTCACCCTGTGCAGCGGCATCTGGGCGGCGGCATTGTGGACGCGCTTCGTGTCATGAGCGGGCCCGCATCCCGAGGCATGATGGCGGAATGAATCCTGAATTTTCGATCTGTGTGTATTGCGGCTCGCGTCCCGGCGAGCGCGCCGAGTTTTCCGAGGCGGCAAAGGCCGTCGGCCAGTGGATCGGCCAGCACGGCGGCCAACTGGTCTACGGTGGCGGCCGCACCGGCCTGATGGGCACCGTGGCCGAAGCCACCCGACTGGCTGGCGGCCGCGTCGTCGGCATCATTCCCAAGGCCCTGGTCGACAAGGAACTGGCCAATCCCCTCTGCGATGAACTGCACGTGGTCGACACCATGCACGAGCGCAAGGCCATGATGGGCGAGCGCGCCGACGCCTTCATCGCCCTGCCGGGCGGCATCGGCACCTTCGAGGAACTGTTCGAGATCTGGACCTGGCGCCAGCTCGGCTATCACGACAAGCCGACCGGCATCCTCAACACCGCCGGCTACTACGACAAACTGCTCGACTTTCTCGCGCACAGCGTGCGCGAGGGCTTCATGGGCGACTGGCAGATGACGCTGATCCGGACCGGCACCGACGCCACCGAACTGCTCACGACGCTCCGCGCCGAAGTGCCGCTCCATCCGCGCGCAGACAGGCTGTCGGAAAACCTCTGACGCCCGCCTCCAAAGAAAAAGCCCCGGTCAACGGGGCTTTTCTGTTTCAGACGGCGTTTTCGTTCTCTTCGCCGGTCCGGATGCGCACGATGCGCTCGACTGCGGTGACAAAAATCTTGCCGTCGCCGATCTTCCCGGTGCGCGCCGAATTGACGATGGCCTCGATGCAGCGTTCCACATCGCCCTCGTTGACGACGACTTCGACCTTCATCTTCGGCAGGAAGTCGACCACGTATTCCGCTCCGCGGTAGAGCTCGGTGTGGCCCTTCTGGCGGCCGAAGCCCTTGACCTCGGTCACGGTCAGGCCGGTGACGCCCACTTCGGCCAGGGCTTCGCGCACGTCCTCGAGCTTGAAGGGTTTGACGATGGCGGTGATCTGCTTCATGGTTTTCGTGCTCCGGCGGTTTCGTTGAATTTGCTGGTGATAGGGTAACGCCAATCCTTGCCGAAGCTGCGGTGGGTGACCCGGATTCCTACCGGCGCCTGGCGCCGCTTGTACTCATTGATCTTGACGAGCCGCGCAACCCGCTCCACCACCGCGCGTTCGTAGCCTGCGGCAATGATCTCGTCGATGCCCTCGTCGTCCTGCATGTAGCGTGCCAGGATTCCATCGAGGATGTCGTAGGGCGGCAGGCTGTCCTGATCGGTCTGGTCCGGCCGAAGCTCCGCGCTCGGAGGCCGCGTGATGATCCGCTCGGGGATCGGCTCGGTGCCCGTGCCATACGGGTCGTGGGCGTTGCGCCAGCGCGCGAGCGCGAACACCGTGGTCTTGAGCAGGTCCTTGATGACCGCGAAACCGCCCGCCATGTCGCCGTAGAGCGTGCAGTAGCCCGTGGCCATTTCGCTCTTGTTGCCGGTGGTGAGCACGATCGAGCCGAACTTGTTCGACAGGGCCATCAGCAGCGTGCCGCGGATGCGGGCCTGGATGTTTTCCTCGGCCGTGTCTTCGGACAGGCCCTTGAACTCCCCGGCCAGTGCGCCCTTGAAGGACTCGAAGGTGTGCTTGATCGAAATCTCGTCGTAGCGCACGCCAAGGCGGTTCGCCATCTCCCGCGCATCGATCCAGCTGATGTCGGCCGTGTAGGGCGAAGGCATCATCACCGCGCGTACCTTGTCCTTGCCGAGTGCATCGACCGCGATGGCAAGCACCAATGCGGAGTCGATGCCGCCCGAGAGCCCCAGGATGGCGCTCGGGAAGCCGTTCTTGCCGATGTAGTCGCGCACGCCGAGCACCAGGGCGTCCCACAGCTGCGCTTCGGCGTCGCGTGGGGCGGCCACCGCACCGGGCTCGACTGCGAAGCCGACGCCACCTTCAGGTGCGCGCTCCAACTGCGCAAAGACCAACTTCTCCTGGAAGCTCTCGGCCTGCATCGCGAGTGCGCCGTCAGCCTGCAGCGCGAAGGAGGCTCCGTCGAACACCACTTCGTCCTGCCCACCGACCAAGTGCGCATAAACCAGCGGCAACCCTACGGCGCGAGCGCGATCGGCCATGCGCGCGACACGCTCGCCCTCCTTGCCCACGTGATAGGGCGAGGCGTTGATCACGGCGAGCACCTCGGCACCCGCCTCGCGGGCCAGCTCGGCCGGTTGCTCGAACCACGCGTCCTCGCAGATCAGCAGCCCGACTGAAACCCCGCCCGCCTCGAACACGCAAGTGCCCTGCCCCGGCGTGAAATACCGGCGCTCGTCGAATACTTGGTAGTTCGGCAGCTCGCGCTTGGCGTAGGTCTCCAGGATGCGGCCTTCCTTGATGACGCTGGCTGCGTTGTGCCGCATCTGCACCGCCACGGAGCGGCTGCGCAGGCTGCCGCCAGTCGGATGCCCCACCACCACGACCATGTCTTTGAGGTCGGCGAGCGCAGCGGCAATGCCTTTCACGGCATCATCGCAAGCTTCGGTGAAGGCGGGACGCAGGAACAGGTCCTCCGCCGCATAGCCGGCAATCGAGAGTTCGGGCGTCAGGAGCAGACGCGCACCCTGTGCATGGGATTCGCGTGCGGCATCGACGATCTTTTTTGCGTTGCCGGCGACGTCGCCCACCACAAAATTGAGTTGCGCGATGGCGAGCTTGAGCGTCATACAAAAGGAAGAAAAAGGCTTGAACGATTATGTCATTCGGGTTCTGGCGTCACCGTCGGACGTGAGCCCGAACGCCTGGAACGCGCTGCTCGCCACGCAGGCCGAGCCCTCGCCTTTCATGCGCCACGAATACCTCGCGGCGCTGCACGAAAGCGAGAGCGCATCGCCCGCGAGCGGATGGACGGCGCAGTTCATCACGCTGTGGCGCGGCAAGCAGCTCGAAGCCGCCTGCCCGGTCTACATCAAGGACCACTCGTACGGCGAGTACGTCTTCGACTGGGCCTGGGCCAACGCCTACGAACAGCACGGGCTTGCTTATTACCCCAAGGCTGTCGTCGCGGTGCCGTTCACGCCGGTGCCGGGCTCACGCCTCCTGGCGCGCGATACGCAGAGCCGCACGCTGCTGGTGCAGGCGCTGGTTGCGTGGTGCAAGCAGGAAGAGCTTTCTTCTCTGCACTTGCTGTTCGGCGCCGACGAGGACATCGCCGCATGCACCGAAGCCGGGCTGATGCTGCGCAACACGGTGCAGTTCCATTGGACGAATGCGGTGCCTGTGCCCGCCACTGACGTGCCGTCGCCGTCAGAGGGGGGGCGTTTCGCACTGAAGCATCCCGGCTACTCCGACTTCGACGCCTTCCTCGCCACCCTCGCCCACGACAAGCGCAAGAAGATCCGCCAGGAGCGCCGCAAGGTCGCCGACGCCGGCGTGAGCTTCCGATGGTCGCGCGGCAAGGACATCTCGAAGGTCGACTGGGATTTCTTCTATCGCTGCTACGAGCGCACCTACCGCGAGCACGGCAACCCGCCCTACCTCACGCGGGACTTCTTCCATCGCATGGCCGACACCTTGCCCGAGGCATGGCTGCTATTCGTCGCAGAGCGCGACGGCAAGCCCATGGCGACGAGCCTGATCGCACTCTCCACGGAGCCGGACGCACCGTTGGTCGCCTACGGCCGCTACTGGGGCGCACTGGAGCGCGTCGACTGCCTGCACTTCGAGGCCTGCTACTACCAGCCCCTTGCCTGGTGCATCGAGCACGGCGCCCGGCGCTTCGAGGGTGGCGCACAGGGCGAGCACAAGATGGCGCGCGCGCTGATGCCGGTGAAGACCACCAGCGCCCACTGGCTCGCGCACCCGGCGTTCTCGGATGCGGTCGAGCGCTTTCTCGAGCGCGAGGGAGCCGGTATCGAGAACTACATGGACCATCTGGGCGAGCGCAGCCCGTTCAAGGCGGCAGGCTGAGGTAGACACAGTCTCTGTCCAAGGGCATAACGCCCTCGACCGTTTGGCACATCGACGGCGTGCGGCGCCTCTCCTAGCATCCGGGCCAGAAAAGTTCTGACTCCGAGGAGAAACCGCATGCGCCCCTTGACCCGTCTCGCTCTTGCAGCGCTCTGCCTCGCGAGCGCCAGCCTCGCCTCCGCCGCCAGCTTCGATTGTGCCAAGGCCGGCAACGCCACCGAGAAAGCCATCTGCGCCGACCCGGGCCTGTCGCGGCAGGATGAAGCCCTGGCTGCGCTCTACCAGCGCCAGCTCGAGATGCCCGATACGGGCCAATGGGCGGTTTTCCTGCGGCGCGACCAGCGCGACTGGATCGCCGGGCGCAACGGCGAGTGCCGCCGCGACACCGAATGCCTGAAGAGGGACTACGAGCGCCGCATTGCCTACCTCAGCCATCCGCTGCTGCAATGGACAGGCCGCTACGTGCAGGGCAAGTGCCCGCACGAGGGCCGCTTCCTCGATGTCACGCCCGGCGACGCCGGGCAGCTCGATGTGGAGATCTATATCTGTCCCAACCCGCGCGGCAACATGCTGCTGCAGGGAAGGAACGTGCTCGAAGCCGGGCAGCGCCTGAGGGTGGCGGAAGGCGGGCGTTGCACCCGCAGCTTCCAGTTCGCCGCCGACCGCATCACGGTCGCCGACGGGCCCGAATGCGCACCCGCGCTGAAAGGCGTTTATGTGCGCGACCCGCGTCGCTCGCCGTTCGAGCTCGAGGGCGCGAAGTGAAGGCCCGGATTACTCGGATTACTTCTTGTACGCGGCGATGCCGTCGAGGACTTCCTTCTTCGCCGCGTCGATGCCTTCCCAGCCCAGCACCTTGACCCACTTGCCCGCTTCCAGGTCCTTGTAGTGCTCGAAGAAGTGGCTGATGGCCTTCAGGCGCATCGGGTTCACGTCGTCCACCGACTTCCAGTGGCTGTAGATCGGCAACACCTTGTCGGTGGGCACGGCCAGCACCTTGCCGTCGACGCCGGCTTCGTCTTCCATCATCAGGATGCCCAGGGGGCGGCAGGGCACGACCACGCCCGGCAGCAGCGGGTAAGGGGCGATCACCAGCACGTCGACCGGGTCGCCGTCGCCCGAGAGGGTCTGCGGCACGTAGCCGTAGTTGGCGGGGTAGTACATGGCCGTCGTCATGAAGCGGTCCACGAAGATCGCGCCGGATTCCTTGTCGACTTCGTACTTGATCGGGTCGGCGTTCATCGGGATTTCGATCACGACGTTGAAGGCATCGGGGACGTTCTTGCCGGGGGAGACTTTGTCGAAGGACATGACGTTTTTCGAGTAGTTGAAAAGTATTGGGGAGACCGGGACAAACCCTGAGTTTACTTTCCGTGTCACCGCACGGTCGCACACACCCACGTTTTTGCCTGTAAATTGCAACCGTTGGCCAATCGGCTCCTCACCTCGGTGCAGCGAGCTTCGAGGAAGCAACGCGACGGAAAACCTGGGTCCCGTACGCGTTGCGCGCAGGATCCATGCTGTCCGTCTCCACAAGTCACAACGAACGAATGGAGAAGCAAAGCATGATCGGCAACACCCCCCTGATACTCGCCCTCGTCTGCGGCCTCGTGGCCGTCGGCTACGGTTTCTGGGCCCGAAGTTGGATTCTCGCCAAGGACCCGGGCAACGCCCGGATGCAGGAAATCGCCGCCGCCATCCAGGCCGGCGCCTCAGCCTACCTCGCCAAGCAATACACCACCATCGCGGTGGTCGGCGTGATCCTGGCGGTGCTCATCGCCCTCTTCCTCGATCTGACCACGGCCGTCGGCTTCGTCGTCGGCGCGGTGCTCTCGGGCGCCTGCGGCTTCATCGGCATGAACGTGTCGGTGCGCGCCAACGTGCGCACCGCGCAGGCCGCCACCAAGGGCATCGGCCCGGCACTGGACGTGGCATTCCGCGGCGGCGCGATCACCGGCATGCTGGTGGTGGGCCTGGGCCTTTTGGGCGTGACCGGCTTCTACTGGTTCCTGGCCGGCAGCGCGCCCAAGTCGGACCACACCCTCGCGGCCATCCTCAATCCGCTGATCGGCTTTGCCTTCGGCTCCTCGCTGATTTCGATCTTCGCGCGGCTGGGCGGCGGCATCTTCACCAAGGGCGCCGACGTCGGCGCCGACCTGGTGGGCAAGGTCGAGGCCGGCATTCCGGAAGACGATCCGCGCAACCCGGCGGTGATCGCCGACAACGTGGGCGACAACGTCGGCGACTGCGCCGGCATGGCGGCCGACCTGTTCGAGACCTACGCGGTGACGCTGATCGCGACGATGGTGCTCGGTGCGCTGATGGTCACCACGGCGCCCGGCAACGCGGTGCTGTACCCGCTCGCGCTGGGCGGCGTGTCGATCATCGCGTCGATCATCGGCTGCTTCTTCGTGAAGGCCTCGCCGGGCATGGTCAACGTGATGCCGGCGCTCTACAAGGGCCTGGCGGTCGCGGGCGTCCTGTCGCTGATCGCGTTCTGGTTCGTCACGGCCTGGATCATTCCGGACAACGCCATCGCCGCGAGCGGCAGCCAGCTCAAGCTCTTCGGCGCCTGCTTCGTCGGCCTTGCACTCACCGCCGCGCTGGTGTGGGTCACCGAGTACTACACCGGCACGCAGTACAAGCCCGTGCAGCACATCGCGCAGGCTTCGACCACAGGGCACGGCACGAACATCATCGCGGGCCTGGGCGTCTCGATGCGCTCGACCGCCTGGCCGGTGATCTTCGTGTGCATCGCGATCCTGGCTTCGTACTCGCTGGCCGGCCTGTTCGGCATCGCGGTCGCCGCCACGTCCATGCTGAGCATGGCGGGCATCGTGGTCGCGCTGGACGCCTACGGCCCCATCACCGACAACGCCGGCGGCATCGCCGAGATGAGCGAGCTGCCCGACAGCGTGCGCGCCGTGACCGACCCGCTCGACGCCGTCGGCAACACGACCAAGGCCGTGACCAAGGGCTACGCCATCGGCTCGGCCGGCCTCGCCTCGCTGGTGCTCTTTGCCGACTACACCCACAAGCTGGAGAGCTTCGGACTGAACATCAGCTTCAACCTGAGCGACCCGATGGTGATCGTGGGACTGTTCATCGGCGGGCTGATTCCATACCTCTTCGGCGCGATGGCGATGGAAGCCGTGGGCCGCGCGGCCGGCGCGGTGGTGGAAGAAGTGCGCCGCCAGTTCCGCGACATCCCCGGGATCATGGAAGGCACCGGCAAGCCCGAATACGGCAAGGCCGTGAGCATGCTGACCGGCGCGGCCATCAAGGAAATGATGATCCCGTCGCTGCTGCCGGTGGTGGTGCCGATCGTCGTGGGCCTCGTGCTCGGACCGAAGGCGCTGGGGGGCCTGCTGATGGGCACGATCGTCACGGGCCTCTTCGTCGCCATCTCGATGTGCACGGGCGGCGGCGCGTGGGACAACGCCAAGAAATACATCGAAGACGGCCACCACGGCGGCAAGGGCTCCGAGGCGCACAAGGCGGCCGTCACCGGCGACACCGTGGGCGACCCCTACAAGGACACCGCCGGCCCGGCCGTGAACCCGCTGATCAAGATCATCAACATCGTTGCGCTGCTCATCGTGCCGCTGGTGGTGAAGTTCCATTCCGGCGATGCGGCGGCGATGGCGCCCGCCAAGGTCGAGACGCCGCCGGCCGCCACCGCGCCGGCACCTGCAGCCATGGCCCCGGTCACGCCGGCTGCAGCGGTTGCCACGGGCGCTGTGACGGCGGCCGAAGCCGCCGCGGTGAAGGTCGAGAACGGCATCGTGAAGTTCTACTTCGCGAGCGCGAGTTCAGAAGTCGCGCCCAACGCCAAGGAGGCGCTGGCCGACGTCATCAAGGCCGTGCAGAGCGGCAGCACTGTGCTCGTGAGCGGCTACCACGATGCGAGCGGCGACGCGGCCAAGAATGCCGAACTGGCGAAGCAGCGCGCCATGGCCGTGAGCGACGCGCTCAAGGCCGCGGGCGCACCCGAAGACAAGATCGAGCTGGCCAAGCCCGAACAGTCGCAGGCCGACGGCCCGCCTTCCGAGGCGCGCCGCGTCGAAGTGAAAGTGAAGTCCTGAAAATGCCCACGCCCGCACGGCTCGAAGCCTTCATCGCCGCCGTGGAGGGCGGCGCGCATGCGCAGGCCATCGAGGACTACTACACCGAAGACGCCACCATGCGCGAGAACCAGGCCGAGCCGCGGCGGGGCCGCAGCATGCTGGTCGCGCAGGAAACCGCCGTGCTCGACCGCACCGAATCGGTGGTGTCCACGTGCGTGCGACCCGTGCTGGTGAATGGCGACCATGTGGCGATCCACTGGGTCTTCGAGTTCACCTTCAAAGGCGACACCCGGATGCGCATGGAAGAAATTGCCTGGCAGCGCTGGGACGGCGAGCGCATCGCCGAAGAACAGTTCTTCTACGACCCGGCGCAAAGAAAGCCGGGCTGAAACGCAACGGCAAGGTGCAAAGCCCACGCCGCCCCCGCCGATTGGTGCTCTTGGCGCTGCCCGCCCTGGTGCTGGGCGCGGCGGCCTTCGCGCAAACCCGTCCCGACGCCCTGCCCCTGAGCTTCGACGCGGCGCGCGCCCGCATGGTCGAGCGCTCGGACAAACTGGCCGCCGCGCGCTCGGCCGTCGAATCGAAGGAGCTGCAGAGCGAGGGCCTGAAGCGCCTGGGCGGCCCGGTGGTGAGCGTCTCGGGGCTGGCCTATGCGTACAACGCCAACCTGAACCTGGACCTCGATCCACTCAACCAGAAGCTCGGGCAGATCGGCCAGTCGCTGCCGCCGTCGATCCAGAGCTTCATCTCGCGCGTGCCGATTCCGCAGTTGCCCAACAGCTACACGCTCAACCGCCACGACACGGGCACCAACACCTCGATCTCGGCGGTCTGGCCGATCTACCTGGGCGGGGCGACCGATGCGGTGCGCGGTTTTGTCTCGGCGCAGACGCGCGAGGCGCAGGCCGATGCCGAGCAGGCCGGTCATGAGGTCGACACGCTGCTGGTGCAGCGCTACTTCGGCGCCCAGCTCGCGCAGCGCGCGGCCACGCTGCGTGCGCAGGCCGAACGCACGATTGCCCAGCACGACGCGGCGGCGCAGAAGATGCTCGCGGCCGGCGTGATCTCGCGCGTCGAGCGGCTGCAGGCGAGCGCCGCGTATGAAGAGGCGCGGCGCAATGCGCGCAAGGCGGAAGACGATGCGGCGCTGGCGGCCGTCGCCCTCGCCCGCACGGTGCGCGCCGACGGCAGCGTGACGCCGCAGACGCCGCTCTTCCTGATCAGCGCGCCCATCGAGCCGCTCAACTATTTCATCGACTCGGCGCTCACGCGGCATCCCGGCCTCGGCAAGGTCGCGGCCAAGAAGTCGCAGGCCGAGCAACTGCACGAAGGCGAAGAGGCGCTGCGCCGTCCGCAGGTCATCGCCTTCGGCACGCGCCAGCTCAAGAGCGGCAATGCCGACTGGGTGGCGGGCCTCGGCGTGCGCTGGACGCTGTACGACTCGGTCGACCGCGATGCGCTCTCGGCCTCTTCGCAAAAGCAGGTCGAACAGGCCGAGCACACCGATGCGCAGGCGCGCAGCGACATCTCGCTGCTGGTCGAGCGCAACTGGCGCGCGCTCGAAAACGCCCGCCGCCAGTACCTGGACATGAAGGTCTCGGTCGAACTCTCGGAAGAAGTGGTGAAGCTGCGCGTGGCGGGCCTGCGCGAGGGCACCAGCACCACGCTCGACCTGATCGACGCCGAGACCAACCGCGCCAAGGTGCTGACCGAGCGCGCGCAGGCGGCCAACGAGTACGTGCAGGCGCTCGCGCAGTTGCTCGAGAGCGCGGGCCTTTCCGAGAAGTTTTCCGAGTACATCGCGCGTGCCGACGTGAAGGTGAATTGATCATGAGTGCCAAGACCCGGAAACTGATCGCCATCGCCGCGGCGCTGCTCGTGCTGGTGCTGCTCGCCTGGGGCTTCTGGCGCGCCTCGCAGCCTGCGCCCGAGGTGTTCCAGGGCCAGATGGAAGCGCGCGAGACCGACGTGGCCGGCAAGGTCACGGCGCGCATCGCCGAAGTGGCGGTGAAGGAAGGCGATCGCATCCAGGCCGGCGCCTTGCTGGTGCGCATGGACAGTCCCGAAGTGCGCGCCAAGCTCGCGCAGGCCACCGCCGCCGAACAGGCCGCGCAGGCCGTTGCCGACAAGGCGCAGAACGGCGCCCGCCCGCAGGAAGTGGAGATGGCGCGCATGCAGTGGCAACGCGCCGAAACCGCGGCGCAGCTCGCACAGACCTCGTTCCGCCGCGTCGATGGCTTGGCGCGCGAAGGCTTGGTCGCCGACCAGAAGCGCGACGAGGCCGAAGCCAACTGGAAGGCTTCGCGCGATGCCGCCATCGCGGCCAAGGCGCAGTACGACATGGCACGCATCGGTGCCCGCCCCGAGGACCAGGCTGCGGCCAGCGCGCAGGCGCGCCAGGTCGCCGGCGTGGTGGCCGAGGCGGAAGCAGCCAAGGCCGAGACCGAGCTGCGCAGCCCCGTGGGCGGCGAAGTGGCCAAGGTGCTCGCCAAGGTCGGCGAGCTGTCGCCGCAAGGCGTGGCGGTGGTCACCGTGGTCGATCTGAACGACCAGTGGGTGGTGCTGAACGTGCGCGAAGACCGGCTGGCGCGCTTCGCGGTCGGCAGCGAGTTCGATGCCCGCTTGCCGGCGCTGGTGGGCCACGACGACAAGTCCGGCGACCGGGCGAAAGCCCGCTTCAAGGTTTACTACAGCGCCGCCCTGCCCGACTTCGCCACTTGGCGCGCGACGCGCGGCGGCAACGGCTTCGACGTGCGCACCTTCGAGGTTCGCGCGCGGCCGCTCAAGCCCATCGAAGGCGCGCGGCCGGGCATGAGCGTGCTGGTCGACTGAAGACCCGGCGATGAGCCTTCGAGGCTTCTCCGCAGCCAGCGCACGGCGCGAATTCGCGCTGCTGCGCACCCGCCCCTGGGACCTCGCAATGATTTCGTGGGTGCCGCTGCTCGCGGTGTTCCTGATCTGGTGGATCTTCTCGGCCGGCCTGCCCGAGCGCCTGCCGATCGGCGTGCTCGACCAGGACCGCACGGCCCTCTCGCGGCAGGTGGTGCGCTTTCTCGATGCCACGCCCGGCCTGCGCGTCGTGCAGTACTACGCGGACGAAGGCGCCATGGCGCGCGCGTTGACAAGTGGTGCGGTCGATGCGGCGGTGCAGTTGCCACGTGACCTCAATCGCGATGTGAAGCGCGGACGCGTCGGCCAGGTCGTGCTGCTGCACAACGCGCAGCTCGGCACGCATTCGAGCCTGATCCAGCGCGACGTTCGCACGGTGGTGGCCACGGTCTCGGGCGGCATCGAGCTCGCGGTGCGCAACAAGCGTGGCGAATCCATGACGGCCGCTCGTGTGAGCATGGAGCCGATCAAGGCGAGCATGGTGGCGCTGTTCAACACTTCGACGGACTACGAGCAATTCCTGGGCGCCGCGCTCATTCCGGCGCTGCTGCACATCCTGGCGATGACGGCCGGCGCATGGGCCGTGGGCCGCGAGCTGCGCGACCGCAGCATCGCCGAATGGCTCGGCACCGCGCCGCGCTGGCACGAGGCGCTCGCCGCGCTGGCGGGAAAGCTCGCGCTGCCGTTCGCGAGCCTGTCGGCGGTCGGCATCGCGGCGATGCTGTGGATCACGGCCGGACGCGACTGGCACCCGGTCGGATCGGTGGGCTGGACGCTGTTCGCGCTGGTGGTGTTTCTCGCGCTTTCCATTGCGCTCGGCGCGTTCGTCTCGGCGCTCACGCGGTCGCTGCGCACGGCGCTGTCGGCGACGGGCTTCATCACGGCGCCGGCCTTCGCTTTCGGCGGCGTGGGCTTTCCGCTGGTCGCAATGCCGTTCCTCGCGCAGGCCTGGGCAAGCCTGCTGCCCTACACGCACTACATCCGCGTGCAGATGGAGCAGTTGCAGATGGGCGCGCCACTGGCCTATTCGGTCGGCACGCCGCTGTGGATGGTGCTGGGCACGGCCGTGCTTCTGGCCGCATCGGCCGCCGCGCTGGTGCGCGCCGCCGCCGCACCCGATACATGGGGAGGCCGCTGATGGACCCCACGCGCACCCGTTTCGCCGCCGCCTGGCGCGACACCGCGCTCGCGGTGCTGCGCGACAAGGGCGTGCTGTTGATCATGCTGCTCGCGCCCATCATCTACGGCTTCTTCTACCCGTGGCCCTATGGCACGCAGGCCGTCACGCGCGTGCCGGTGGCGGTGGTAGACGAAGACCACAGCGGGCTGTCACGGCAGATCGCGCGCTTTGCGATGGCCAATCCGCGGCTGGACGTGCGCATGGTCACCTCCGACGTGCACGAGGCGCAGCAGGCGCTCTGGCGCGGCGAGATCGAGGGCTATGCGCTGCTGCCGGCGGACCTCAAGCGCAACGTGGTCCGCGGGCTCTCGGCGGTCGTCACGATCGAGGGCAACGGCGCCTATGCGCTGTTGAACAAGGCGGTGCTGTATGGCTTCTCGGAAGCGGTGGGCACGGTGTCGGCGGGGGTCGAGATTCGGAAGCTGCAGGCCGGCGGGCAGAGCGCGGTACAGGCCGCGCGCAGCCGCAGCCCGCTCAACACCCAGCTCGTGGCGCTGTTCAACCCGACCGAGGGCTATGGCAGCTATGTGGTGCCGGCGGTGGCGCTGCTGATCCTGCAGCAGACGCTGCTGATGGGCGCGGCGATGCTGGCCGGCACCTGGGCAGAGGCCGGGCGTCTGCGCGTGGGCATGGGGGCGTGGCTCGGGCGGCTGGGCGCGCTGTCGACCTTCGGCTTCCTGAGCGGCCTCTTCTACTTCGGCTGGGTGTTCTTCCTGCAGGACTATCCGCGGGGCGGCAACCCGTTCGGTGCGCTGGTGCTGCTGCTGTTCTACGTGCCTGCGATCTGCACGGTCGGACTGCTGCTCGGCTGCTGGTTCCGCGACCGCGAGCGGGCCTTGCAGGTGCTGCTGTTCACGGCGTTGCCGATGGCGTTTCTCTCGGGCTTCTCCTGGCCTGTCGAGGCCCTGCCCGGGCCCTTGCAGGCTTTGCGCTGGGTGTTTCCGAGCACGGCAGGCATCCAGGCATCGCTCAGGCTCAACCAGATGGGGGCGCCGCTGCACGACGTGCTGCCGTATCTGGGCGTGCTGCTGTCGCTGGTGGCCGCAGGATTGCTGGCCCTGCGGGTCGCGGCGATGCCGCGAAAAAGCGACGAAGGCATCCAGCGCGAGTAAAGCGTCACGGGTCTTCGTCGAAATGGCGAAACGCGCGGCGATCTCGACGATCTGGTCTCTGGCACCTGCCAGCCGACGCTTTTACAGTTTCTTTACAGGGTCGGTTGCCCTTCTGGAGAAACGAAATGTCCAAGCTGCATGTGAAGAGTGTTCTGGTTCTGGGCGGGGGCAAGGTCGGCAGCACGGTGGCCGACATGATTGCCCAGTACCACCGCATTCCGGTGACGCTGGCCGATCAGCGCACGGCCAAGCCTTCCAGCGATCCGCTGGTCCGGCAGATCACGCTGAACGTGGAAGACGAAACCGCGCTCGCCGGCGAGCTGGCGTTGCACACCGTGGTCATCAATGCGCTGCCGTTCTTCCTTGCGGCGCGCGTGGCCATGCAGGCGGCCCGGTTGGGGGTGCACTACTTCGACCTCACGGAAGACGTGGCGGCGACGAATGCCATCCGCCAGCTGGCCGACGAGGCCACGTCGCTGCTGATGCCGCAGAGCGGCCTCGCACCCGGCGTGATCGGGATGCTCGGCGGCCACCTGGCGGGACACTTCGACGAGTTGTACGACCTGCGCCTTCGGGTCGGTGCGCTGACGCGCAACGCCACGAACAGCCTGCGCTACAACTTCACCTGGAGCATCGACGGCGTCATCAACGAGTACTGCAATCCCTGCGATGCGATCGTGAATGGCCAGGTCGTGTCGGTGCAGGCACTCGAAGGCCACGAGACCTTCACGCTCGATGCCGAGGCCTTCGAAGCCTTCAACACCTCGGGCGGCCTGGGCACCCTGTGCGAGACGCTGCATGGCAAGGTGCGAAACCTCGACTACAAGACCATCCGCTATCCGGGTCATCGCGATGCGATGAACTTCCTGCTGCATGACCTGCGCCTGATCGAACGCCGCGACCTGCTGCGCCAGGTGTTGGAGCATGCCGTGCCGCACAGCCGCGAAGACGTCGTGATCCTGTTCGCTTCAGCCTCGGGCCTGCGCGACGGCCGCTTCGAGCAGGAAACGCGCGTGAGCCGCGTGTTCGGCGCCCCCTTGCGCGGCAAGGATCGCACCGCGATCGAGCTCACCACCGCCGCTGGCGTGGTCGGCGTGTTCGAGTTGCTGCTGCAGGGCAAGCTGCCCTCGCGCGGTTTTGTCGGACAGGAGCAGGCGCCGCTCAAGGAGTTTCTTGCGACGCGCGTGGGCCATTACTACAACGGGCTCGGCGCGGCCGCCGCTGCAAGCCCCTCTGGCCAGGAACTCGCCGAAGCCTGAACGCTTCACCAAGCCCGCCGTTCACAATCGACTTTTCGGTGAAGGAACTGACGGGCGAGATGAAGAACACTGTTGCCGTGCTGGGCGCCGGAATCGTCGGCGTGTCGTGTGCGCTCGAACTCCAGCGGCGGGGCTTCGACGTGACGATCTTCGACAGGGTCGCGCCGGGCCGCGAAACGTCTTACGGCAACGCCGGGGTGATTGCCCGCAGCTCGCTGATGCCGTTCAACCATCCCGGGTTGTGGTCCTCGCTGCCCCGGTTGCTGAAGAACCAGTCCGCGAGCTTTCGCTACAACCCGCGTTTCGTTGCGAAGAACCTGCCGTGGGCACTGAAGTTCCTGTCGAACACGCGCGCGACCGTCTTTCACGAAACCACCGCGGCGCTCGACGCGCTGATCCGTCTTTCGACGCAGGAGCACCGACGGCTTCTGAGCGAAGCGGGCGCGGCGCATCGCTTGCGCACGACCGGGTGGCTCTTTCTCTACCGCAGCGAGGAAAGTTTTCTCGGCAGCCAGCTCTCCCGCGACACCTTCGCGAAGTTCGGCATTGCGACGCAGGCGCTCGATGCGAGAGAGCTTGCGGAACTCGAGCCGCATCTGAAGCCGCTGTTCCCTCGCGCGCTGTGGATTCAGGACACCTTGTCGGTAGACAGCCCGGGTCAGGTGGTCGAAGCGTATGCACGGCTTTTCGTCGCCCGTGGGGGCCGCATCCGGCAAGCCTCGATCGGCGGACTTCGCCGCCACGGCACCGACGCCTGGCAAGTGACCGAAGACGCCTGCACGGTCCACGAGGCTTCGCGTGTCGTGCTCGCACTCGGGCCATGGACCAAGGAGTTCGCGAAGAAGTCGCTGGGCCTTTCGGTGCCGATGGCTTTCGAGCGCGGCTACCACATGCACTACCGGGCAGCCGGTGGGGCCTCGCTCGGGCGCCCGGTCTACGACACCGGCGGCGGCTACGTACTGTCGCCGATGGAACAGGGCCTGCGCCTCTCGACTGGCGTGCAGTTGACCGATCGCGAAGCACCGAAGAACCTCGCCCAGCTGGACCTGGCCGAACAGGCCGCGCGCGAGGCGTTCCCGCTCGAAGACCGGCTTGAAAAGGAAGCCTGGCTCGGAAGCCGGCCCACCCTGCCGGACAGCCGCCCCATCATCGGCGAATGCCCCGGCCACGCAGGCCTGTGGCTTGCGTTCGGCCATCAGCACATCGGCTTCAACACGGGCCCGGGCTCGGCCGCGCTGCTGGCATCGATGATGAGCGGGGAAGCCTGCGCGTTCGACCCCGCACCGTTTCGGCCGTCCAGGTTCATCGGCTGAGGATGTTTTGCTAACGCCCCCTCCTTACGAGCACCTGAGCAAGCCGCGCCGGCACGCAGACCTGATGGCGTTTCGCCGGTTCGATGCGACGGTATGACGAGAACTTCGCGTCGGTCTGTCGAACTGTCGCGTTGCTTGTGACAATCGCGACTCCTAGACTTTCAGTCACCGGATGGGAAGTGCTTCTTTCCAATTTATTCAGATGGCGAGCTTTTTGCTTGGAGACACCGTGACTACAAAACGAACTTTCATCCGCACGCTCATCGCATTGACGAGCGCATTCACCTTGACCCTTGGCGCGGCGCAAGAGCCCGAAAGCTCAATGGCCCGCGTTCAACGGACCAAGGTCCTGCGCGTCGGCGCGATTGCCGGTGCCATCCCCTACTTCAACAAGGACCTGGTTTCCAGCAAGTGGGAAGGCTTCGGCCCCGACTTTTCCGAAAGCCTCGCGAAGAAGCTCGGCGCCAAGGTGGAGTACGTCGAGACAACCTGGGGCAACGCAGTGCTGGACCTGCAGTCGAACAAGATCGATGCGATGTTCGGCATGGCGCCGACGCCGGCGCGCAAGGAGGTCGTGAACTTCTCAGACACCCTGTTCGACAACACCTACACCGCCGTGTGCAAGAAGGGCTTCCCGACCAAGACCTGGGAACAGCTGAATGCGCCGGACAACAAGATCGTGGTCGACGTGGGTTCGAGCCACGATCAATTGGCCACGCGCGTCCTCCCCAAGGCGCAAGTGCAGCGGCTGGAGAACTCGGGCTCGGCGACGCTCGCCCTTCAGGCGGGCCGCGCCGATTGCCAGATCCTGGTGATCCTGCTGGCGCAGCCGCTCCTGGCCAAGCGCGCCAACATCGGCGTGATGCAGATCCCGACGCCGGTCTACACCGCACCCGTGAGCATCGGCCTGCGCAAGGAAGCCGACCCTGCCATGCAGGCGGCAGTCAATGCCTGGTTGAACGAAGTTCGCGCCAAGGGCGAAGTCCGCAGCGTGATCCTGAAAAACATGGAAAAGCTCGCAGGCGTTCCCGCCAGCGCCTTCCCGCCCGAAATCAAGTTCTGAAGCAAGCCGCCCGATGGAATACGGTGAATCGCAGGGGGCGCCCAAGTCGCGGTCCCGCCTGGGCATCGCGCTGATGGTGCTTTTAGGGCTCGTCGGTGTCTGGGCCCTCGTCAAGCATTTCGCGGGCGCGAGCGCGGCATCGGCTGGCTACGAATGGGATTTCAGCGTGTTGTGGAAGTACCGCTCGCTGCTCATCGCCGGATTGCTCTACACGCTGCTCTTCACGGTGATCTGTGTGGTGCTGGGGCTGCTGGTGGGCCTGCTCACGGGGCTGGGACGCCTGTCGACCAACCCGTACATCACGGCGCCGCTGCGGGCCTACATCGAAGTGTTCCGGTGCACGCCGGTGCTGGTGCAGCTCGTGTGGTTCTACTACGCGCTGCCCGTGCTCACCGGCCTCGAGCTGTCGGCCACGGCCGCCGCCACCCTGTGCCTGACGCTGTACGGCGGTGCGTTCTATTCCGAGATCGTGCGCGGCGGGATCATCGCCATCGATCCGGGGCAGACGGAAGCGGGCAAGGCGCTGGGCATGACACGCCTGCAGTTGCTTCGCCGCGTCGTGCTTCCGCAGGCATTCAAGAAGATGGTGCCGCCCCTGATGAACCAGTCCATCATGCAGCTGAAGAACACCTCGCTGCTCTCGGTGCTGGCCGTGCCGGACCTGCTCTACCAGGGCCAGGTCATCGCGCACGACACCTACCGCCCCCTGGAGCTCTATACCTTCATTGCGATTGCCTATTTCGTCGTGCTCCTGCCCGTCACGATCTGGGCCAAGCGCATGGAATACGGCGTGACGAAGGAGACCTGAGATGACCCAGGCCGTGATCGAAATTACCGGGCTGCGAAAGTCCTTCGGCGCCCACGTCGTTCTCAAGGACATCTCGCTGAAGATCGAGCGCGGCCAGGTGGTCGCCATGATCGGGCCTTCGGGCTCGGGCAAGTCCACGCTGCTTCGCTGCATCAACCTGCTGACGATCCCCGACGGCGGGCGCATTGCCGTGGGCGACCAGACGATCCAGTTCAGCGGCAAGCAGACAGCGCTGCCCAGCGAGCGAATGCTTGCGAGGTTTCGCGCGTCCACGGGCATGGTGTTCCAGCACTTCAACCTGTTCCCGCACATGACCGCGCTGCAGAACGTCATGGAAGGGCCGCTCACCGTGCTCAAGACCCCGAAGGCGGAGGCGGCCGCCGCAGCCCGTGCACTGCTGCAGAAGGTGGGACTGCTCGAACGCGCCGACTACTACCCCGACAAGCTCTCGGGCGGACAGAAGCAGCGCGTGGCGATTGCGCGCGCGCTGGCGATGAAGCCGAACGTCATGCTCTTCGACGAAGCCACGTCGGCACTGGACCCCGAACTCGTCGGCGAAGTGCTGACCGTGATCAAGGAGCTGGCCAGCGAAGGCATGACCATGATCCTGGTCACCCACGAGATCGGCTTCGCGCGCGAGGTGGCGGATCAGGTGATCTTCATGCGCGACGGCGTCGTGGCGGAAGCCGGTCCGCCAAGCATCGTGATCGACAACCCGCAGCAGGAATCGACGCGCGCTTTCCTGGGACGCTTCAAGGGATCGGCCGGCACGCACGAGCCCGCCGCAGCCATTGCCTAGCGGCCGGAGAGCACGCGTCGATGAGCTCGCGGGCTGCGCGCCCTGTCGTAGCATGCCGTTCAGGTCCCCAAAAAATGAGGAGGCAGCGCGATGAATGCAGGACTCGATGACCTTGACCGCCACCTGTTGAGCCTGCTGCAGGCCAACGCCCGGGATCCCGCAGCAAGTCTGGGGCGCAAGCTCAAGATCGCACGCACCACCGTGGTGGCACGCATTGCCCGCCTCGAACGCGAAGGCGTCGTTGCAGGTTATGGCGTGCGCCTCGGCCAGAAGCTGGAGCATGCCGCTGTGCGGGCGATCTGCGGCATCAGCGTCGATGCGAAGCGTGCGCCCGCGGTGATCCGGGCGCTCGAGCGCGTTCCGGAGGTCGAGGAACTCTCGGCCGTGAGCGGCCAGTTCGACTACATGCTCTTCCTGCGCTGCGAAACGCCGGAAAAGCTGGACGTGCTGCTGGACCAGTTGGGCCAGCTCGACGGCATCAACCAGACGCAGACATCGATCGTGCTGAGCCGAAAAATAGATCGCCGAAGCGCCCTTCCTGCGGTTGCCTGAGCCTCTTCTCTCATGCCTGCTGCCGCTCCCGATTTTCTTGGCGTGTTGATGCTCGACACGCGCTTTCCGCGCCCCCCGGGCGATGTCGGCAATCCCGAAACCTACGCAAGGGCGGGCATTCCTGTTCGTTTCTCCACCGTAAAGGGCGCATCGCCCAGACGCATCGTCGAGGAAGCGGACGCTCGCCTGGTCCAGCCCTTCGTCGATGCCGCGGTGCAGTTGGTCGCAGAAGGGGCGTCGATGGTCACGACCAGTTGCGGCTTTCTGGCCGCCTACCAAGACGTGATTTCGAAGGCGGTGTCCGTGCCGGTGCTGACATCGAGTCTGCTGCAGGTGCGACGTCATGCACGGCCGGGCATCGTCACTTTCGATGCGCAATCCCTGACGCCGCGGATTCTTCAGGCCGCCGAGGTGCCGGCGGGAACACCCGTCACGGGTGTACGGCCGGGCTGCGAACTCCATCGCCGCATCCTGAACAACGAGACGTCGCTCGATCTCGCCGAGGCGCAGCGCAATGTCGTCGAGGCTGCCCTGCGACTGGTGGAAACATCGCCGTCGGTGGAGAACATCGTGCTCGAGTGCACGAACATGCCACCCTACCGGGATGCAGTGGCGGCGGCCACGGGCCGCGCGGTGCACGACATCGAAACGCTGATCCTGGCCGCCTGGCGCGCGGCGCAGAGCGCGTCTTCTTCCTAGCGCTGGCTCTCGGCTGCCACGGCGCGCACGAGGCGCGTGGCGGGCGCCACCAGCTCCCGCAGGTCGCCAGCGCGGCCCTGCTCGATGGCCTGCAGCACCAGTTCGTTGATGCCGCCGACGACCGTCATCGCCATCTCGCTCGTGAGGTGCGCTGCCGGGCCGCCTTCGGTACCGCTGCTGTTGATGGCAACCTGGATGAAGTTGGCGATCTCGTCATTGACCCGGCGGCGCGCCGCGAGGCCCGGCATGCCGAGCCCCAGGATCTCGACGAAGAGCGTGCGCAGCAGGACCGGGTCCTGCGCGAGGTAGTCGAAATACGCGGTCATCGCCTGCTCGACCTGCGCATGCCAGGGCTGCGCGGGGTCGAAGGCCTCGCTCACAGCTTGCAACGCGAGGCGGCTGGCGGTCTCGTAGAGCGCGATCAGGCACTCGGTCTTGGTGCTGAAGTGCTCGTAGAAGGTGCGGCGCGACACGGCGGCCTCGCGCACGATGTCAGCGATGGTCGTGTCGGCGTAGCCCTTTACCGCCACGGCCTGCGCCATGCCTTGAAGAAGGCGCGCATAGTGCTCGCTTTCCGTGCCCTCGGCAGACTTGGAAGCCACGGTTTTTTCGATGGTGTCGCTCATGAATGGCACATTTTCCTACGTCTCGGTACTTGACAGTACCAGCATCGATCCGCACCATGGAGGCATGCGGTACGAATCTGTACCAGCCTTTCTTTCCACGATGTCCCGAGGATTGTTTTCATGACTGAACTCGTTGTCCGCCGCCTGCTGATCGACCTGCAATCGCCCTTTGCCCGCAACTGGTGCGGCGGCGATGCATTCTCGACCGCCTTCTTCAATGCCCTGTCGATGAGTTTTCCCTTCGGCGAGCAATTCTTCATCGACGCCGTGCGCGACGCCGTGGCCACGCTGCCACCCGAGCTGCAGGAAAAGTACCGCGCCGACGTGCGCGGCTTCATCGGCCAGGAGGCCACGCACCGGCGCATCCACTCGCTCTTCAACAACCACCTGGAGAGCCAGGGGCTGGTCGACGGCTGGACGGCGCGCGCGAACAAGCGCTTGGCACTGATGGAAGAAGCCGATCCGCGCCATGCGCTGGCGGTCACCGCGGCCACCGAGCACTTCACCGCGATGTTCGCCGAGTGGCTGCTGGCCCGCCCCGAGATCCTCGACGGCGCGGAGCCGCGGCTGCGCACCATGTGGCTGTGGCACAGCGCCGAAGAGCTGGAGCACAAGTCCGTCGCCTTCGACATCTACAAGGCCACGGGCGGCTCGGACGAATGGCGCAAGCGCTGGTTCCGCCGCGTGACCGTGATGTTTCTCAGCGACCTGATGCACCAGACCATCGACAACCTGCGCCACGAAAAACAGCTGTGGAAGTGGGCGACCTGGAAGAGCGCGGCGCGCATCCTGTTGAGCAAGAACGGCCTGCTGCGCGGCAACCTGGGCGGCTGGCGCAGCTACCTACGCGGCGATTTCCATCCGGCCCAGCAGGACAGCAGCCTGTCGACACGCTGGCTGGCCGACAACCGCGCGCAATACACGCCCGTGGGTGCCGCGCCGGAGGCGGTCACAGCCGCCGCAGCAGCCTAGAACATGCTGGCGCGGTGCGTGGCCCCAGCGCTGTTCGCTTGCTGGTGGTCAGGGCGCAGGGCCAGGTCGTGCAGGGTGTCGAAATCCGAGGGCGCATCGGGCACGCGCATCACCACTTCGAGTTCGTGCATCGATGCGATCCAGCGACCGGCGGCCGAGTCTGCCGGCTCGTCGTTGGCAAAGGTGCCGTCGCGGATGTAGAGGGTTTCGCCTTCAGGGCGCTCGGCGTGGAGTTCGACCAGCCGCGCGATCGAGAAGTTGTACGTCACGAGCTTTTCGCGCGTCTTGCGGTCCTTGCCGCCGCAGTTGAAGGAGCCTTCCGCCGCGATGACGATGCAGGAGCCTTCGACGCCGCCGTCCATGTCGATCTCGTTCCCGGAACGCCAGATGGCGTTGGGCAGGCGCACGCGCACCTTGTCGATCACCAGATCGCGCTGCTTGTTGAGCGTGCCCAGGGGCGGCACCAGCGAACGCAACTGCCGCAGGCGCTCCGCGAAGTTGTCGTCCATGAGGAATTCGACGTGGTGCGTGGCGCTGCCGGACGAGCGCTTGACCACCTGCATGACGACATGGCGAGGTTTGCTCACGGCTGCCCCCCTTTGCATGCGTCGACGTCAACGTCCACGCCCGATGCGTGGCAGCCAAGGCCTTGCTGGATTTGTTTTGTCATCGGCTACAGATTAGAACTTTTGAATGAATGCAATCACATGCATCAATTGTGTCTAACTGTATATCGATTGGGTCCGTTTTGGAAGGATATCTGCGACATGTTCACGCGGGCATGTCGCCAAAACGTCGCCGCTTTGTGCTAGCCGAAATTCAGCCCGAAGAGGCTTCCGACTGTTCCAACGCTTCGTCCAGCGCCTTGCACGAAGGCGCACACACGGTTTGCGACTTGCCCAGCACCTGGCGCGTGCGCAGCTGCGAGCGCACACGGTGCTTGCCGCACATGAAGCAGGACATGGTCGCCCCGCTGAACGACGCCGAAGCGCGGAACGGGGAACCCGGTGTCTTGGTCTTGTAGCGCAGGCCGTCCGCCACCACTGCCGTCTTCACTTCACCCTTCGCCATGCGTCTTGTCCTTGTTCGTTTTGGCACCGCCCATGGCGTGTGCAATGGCTTCCCGAGCGCTGACTTCAGCCGCAAGGGAAACGTCCAATGCCGAGCGGCAAAGCCCGGCGTGCTGATAGTTGAGGTTCTCATAAACCTCGGATGCGGCCGGATAGGCATCGAGCAGACGGCCCAGATCGGCGCCTGGCTCGACATCCTCGAACTCGTGCACCAGGTGCTCGACCACCGAGCGGTACTGCTCGGCACCTACGGGTACAGCACTGTGTTCGAGCCGCTCCAGCAGTTGAGCCAGCACATGGGTCACTGCCAGATCGGTCTTTGGGGACGGATTATGGGTCGTGTTCATGGTTCGCATCTGGGGGCAGCATACGCCTATGCAAGTGGCTGGTCGTACAGGGCCGTCTCCGGCTCCCCTGCTTTCTGGGCCGCCTGCATGCGCTGGAGCAGGCTGTGGAGCATCTCGGTCGAGAGCCCGTGGATCACCAGCCGGTGCCCCGCCCGCAGGGTCGACAGCGGCACCAGCGGGTGCTTGTTGTTGACCAGAATCAGGTGCTCGGGCGCATTCAGGATCGTCGCCGTGTAGATGCCGATGGTTTCGTCCAGTTGCAATGAATTGGCCGCGCGCCAGAAATCGTTGTCGGTCAGCATCAGCTGGTAGAGCGGCGTGAACAGCTCGATGGCGCTCTGCAGGTCAAGGAAATTGAGCTTGCCGTGCGGCATGTCCTCCAGCCGCAGCCCCGGCTCCTTGATCATCGAGAAATCCACCTTCTCCGCCTTGCACAGCGCCACGCCCTTCTCGCGCAGCGCCGTATTGAGGCGAATCACGAAATTGAAGAGGTTCAGGTCGTGCTTCAAGAACATCTCGTCCTTCAGCGCGTCGATGTCCGCCGGCTCCAGCGGATTGGTGGGCACGGGCGCGGGCGAATTGCGCCCGATGAACGCCAGCACCTGCGATCCCAGATGAAAGTGCCGCAGGATCAGCCAGTTCGCCTCCGGCGACACGAAGCGCTTGAGCCCCCACGCCAAAAAGCGATGCAGCAGCATCGAATGCGACCAGTTGCGCGGCACGAACACCTTCACGATCTGGATCAGGATGATCGTCAGCCGCGCAATCGGCCGCAAAAACGGCAACAGGTACTGCCGCGAGCCCGAGCTCGAATCGGCCAGCCACGCCGACTTGACGTTGTCCGGCAGCGGCGTGCTCTGGTCGAGGTAGAGCGCGAGCCACGGGCTCGGGTCGCGCTCGTCGTGCGCTTGGGTCAGGAATTCAGGCGTTCGGCTCATGTCGCATCCGCTCCGTGATGTGCTGGAACTGCATCAGGTATAGCGCGGCCGTGTGGCGCGCGGTGTCGATGATCTGGCGGGCCGCGCGGGCCTGCCCTTCCACGGCCATGACCATCTCGACCGCGGCGAGCCAGCGGTTCAGGTGGTTCTCGTCGTTGTGGCCGTGGTACTCGAGAAAGCGGAAGGCATCGGGCGGCAGCTTCACGCTCGCCTTGATGAGCGGCAGCAGCGCCGGCACGATGCGCTGGCCCGTGCCTTCGATGATGTAGATCGCGCCCAAGAGGCCGATCGGGTCGCGCGTGGCGGCCAGGCCATGCAGGTAGGCGTTGAGCGCCTCGCCTCCGGGGTTGCGGCGCAGGTCGTCGATCTGTGCGACGGTGCCGCCGGCCTTCTTGTAGTCGCTGAAGAGGATGTTGAAGTCGTTCTGCTCCTCGCCCGCGTGCACGTCGATCAGCGAGGCCAGCATCTGGTACGGCTCGCTCAGCGAGGCGGCACCTTCGCGCATCCACTTGCTGCCCTCGCGCACCTGCGGCACCCATTGCTCCATCCAGTTCAGGTAGTCGGGCAAGGCGAGGCGGCGCTCGCGGATCTGGCGGATCAGCGGCGTGCGCCAGACGCGGGAGCGGTAGTCGTGCCAGATGGCGGCCAGCTCGGTGAGCAAGGCGCCGAGACCCTCGGGCGCGGCGGCCGGGTCATGCGGAGGTGCGATGACGAAATCGTCGTCCGGCACGACAGCAGCACGGGGCGCCGCCATCGTCACGGGCGCCGCATCGGTCGCTTCGACTTCAAGCAGCATGTAAGCCGCCATGAAGCGCCCCGACTCGGGCACGTAGCAGAAGATCTGCTCGCCCGGCTTCAACGTCTTCGTATGCAGAAATTCGGCCAGCATGACGAGGATCGACGCAGCCCCCGTGTTGCCGCGCCACGCCAGGTTGCTCCACCAGCGCTCGCGCGGAATCGACAGATCGGCCTTGTTCATCAGGTCTTCGACCACCGGGATGAATTTTTCCGACGAGTAGTGGCACAGGAAGTGATCGACCCGCTTCGGATCGACCCAGCCGTCGCGCACCAGCCCCGCGTATTCGTGGATGCCGATGTCGAACAGGTGCGGCAGCAGGCGGATGTCCTGCCGCAGCGAGAGCGCGCCGGCGGCTTCGGCCTCGGCCCACGAACCGAAGTCGAGGTGGCCGCGCGCGCGGTCTTCGGTCAAGCCGAGCTGCATGCACACGGGGTAGTCGCCCGAGAAGGCGCGCTGGTGCACCCACTTCAACTTCAGGCGCAGCCCGGGCGCGCCGGCCAGCGCAGGCGAGCCATCGGACAGCAGCAACGCGCCCGCACCATCGGACAGCATCCAGCGCAGGAAGTGCGAGTCGAAGTCGGTCTCATAGCCGCGCGCCGCGAAGCGCGAGCGCTTGAAAAGCCGCGACGGCATCTCGCTCGCCACCGCCATCGCGCTGCGATGCGCGCCCAGCTCGATGCCCTGCGCAGCCGTCTGGATCGCCGAGACACCGGCCGCGCAGATGCCATGCACCGAATGCGTCTCCATCGGCTGCGCGGCGAGCTCGCCCTGAATCATGTTGGCAAAGCCCGGCATCAGCGTATCGCCGCCCGAGGAGCCGCTGGCCAGCAGCGACACGCGCGACAGCTCCGCGCCGCCGCGCCGCAGGCAATCGCGGATCGCGCCTGCGGCGAGCTGCGCATTGGTGTGCTGCGTCACGCCCTCCGCATCGATGGCGTAGTGCCGCGTGAGGATGCCGTTCTCCGCGAGGATGCGCCGCTTGATGCGCTCGGACATGCGATTGAGCGGCGCGATGTACGCGTCCATGCGGTCGTTGGGAATGGGCTCGCCCGGCATGAAGTAGCCGGCGCTCTCGAGGTACACGCGTTGGAATGAAACAGGCATGGTTCAGTGAGTGGAGGAATCGGGAGGCATCAGCGAGCGGCTGCGAAAACGCGGCCACACGGTCCCCAGCACGAAGACCCGCAGCATGTAGGGAACCAGCCCGCCCTCGTTGAGCACAGGATCGACCTGCGCGCGGTAGCGCGTGCGGTGCAGGTGCGTGAGCTCGGACCAATGGGCATGCGGGTTCTCGTGGTGTGCGGTGTGCAGGCCGATGTTGAACAGCAACGGGTTCACCAGCCCTTCGAAATTGCGCGCGTAGTTCAGCCTGCGCCTCGGGGTATCGCGCAACGCCTCTTCTCGGGACGGCTTTCGGCCGTCGGCGTGCGCATGCTGCAGGTAGTTGGTCGCAAGCAGCCAGTGCAAGCCATGCAGTTGCGGCACGATCACGAAGAGCAAGGCCTTCCGCCAATCGACTGCCAGCAGCACGGCCCAGCTTCCCAGCCACACGACGTACTGCGCGATGCAATAGCGCCAGGCGCCGCGCCTGTGCATCCGCAGCCGCGCAAGCCAGCCGACGAACACCGGCACCAGCACCCACACCGCCTGGAACGGATGCAGCAGATAGCCCCACAGGTGGTTGGTGTCGCCACCAAAGCGGTAGGTGCGCGCCACGTCCTTCGGGCCATGCCGGTGGCGATGGTGATTGGCCACGTGCGCGGGCCAGAACACGAACGTCGGGTGACCCTGCAGCAGGGTGATCCAGAAGTCGGTCAGCCGATTCATGCGCCGCCCGCGCCACATGCGCAGGTGTACGTGGTTGTGATGGATCACGCCGATCCCGAGCGTGAGAAACAGCATCAGCGCATAGAGCAACACGTAGAAGCCGTTCACCCATTGCCACGCCGCCAATGCCGGCAGCGCGACCAGGTAAGCGAGGCTTTGCCAATCGCGCCAATGTCGCAGGCCGCGCAACGCCTCAGGCTGGGGTGCCATGCCGCCGCGCTTCCTTGTCCCGGAAGGCCTGGAAGTGCGGCTCGGCCGCGTCCGCTGCGATGCGTGTCCTGAAGAGCCGATCCATGAAAGTGAACTGGAAGCCGTAGTTGCCGTTGTGGCACGCGTGGTGCAGATGGTGCCGGCGGCTCGCGGCGAACCAGTGGCTGTACGACACCCCGGTGAAGAAGTCGTAGTTCGAATGCCCCACGCAGTTGAAGAACAGGCTGAACACCGGCACCGCCGCCAGCGACCAGAAGCTGAAGTCGTGCACCACCATCGGCAGCAAGATCACGTTGCCGAGCATCAGCGCCTCGATCGGGTGAAAGCTGTAGGTGGCCCAAGGCGTCGTCACGAACGAGCGATGGTGCGGCCCGTGAAAGCGACGCAACAAGCGCGTGTGCAAGAGGCGATGGTTGATCCAGAAATGCACGTCGTTCCACACCGCGAGCACGAGGATCTCGATGGCGATCTGCCGCCAGCTCGCATCCGGATCGAGCCGCGCCCATCCCAGTTGCAGCAAGCCCCACGGAAACACCATGCCCAGCCCGAAGATCAGCACCGAAATGCCCGACTGCCCGAGCTCCCGCCGCAACTGTCCCGGCTGCAATGGCCGTGGATCGAGCACCCGCCCGATGCCCATCGCCGGCAGCACCCGCTTCGTCAACAGCCAGGTGATGGCGCCGAAGCCAAGATAGATGCCGCCGAAGAAGAGCACGCCCCACAGCATGACCTGAAGGGCGGGCAGTGAAGTGAAAGTCTGCACCATCCCCCGAGGCTACAGCAGCATCTCGGGAACGATGGGGGCGATGAGCATGTTGTAGAAGCGTTGGAAAAAATCCGACTCGGGCTCGGAGGTCAGGATCACCTCCTTCTCGCCGTCGTTGGTGAGCCACTGCAACGTGCCGGTGTCCTTGGCCAGCCGCAGCCGGTACGAGTTCTGCAGCTTGCTGATGTTGATGATGCGCAGCATCTCGCGCGCGAGCTGCGGGCTGTCGACCACCAGTCCCATCTCGGTGTTCTGGCTGGCCGAGCGCGGGTCGAGGTTCATCGAGCCGATGAAGATGCGCGTCTTGTCGATGGCGGCGGTCTTGGCATGCAGCCGCCCGAGCGACTTGCCGAACATGCCGAAGCGCTCGCCCTTGCTGGTGCGCTGCGGGCTCAACTCGTACAGGTCGGCGCCGCTTTGCAGCAGGCGCTCGCGATAGCGCGCATAGCCGGTGTGCACCAGCGGCTCGTCGTTGGCGGCGAGCGAATTGGTCAAGAGCGTGAGCTTGACCTTGCGCTTGGCGAGATCGTCGAAAGCCGCCATGCCGCGCTCGCCCGGCACGAGATAGGGCGAGGTCAGGTCGACCTCGGTCTTGGCGTCGAGCAGCAGCGCCCAGACCTTCATGGTCACGCTGGTGGAGATGGCCTCCTCGGCCGTCATGGTCGCGGGCTTGGTCGGTGGGTCGGCGATAGCGCGCGCCTCGCCCCACAGCAAGCCCATGCGGCCGCCGTCGAGCTCTTCGGCGATCGGGCCGTAGCCCAGGATGTCGGAAGGCGGCAGAACGATCTTCGGTGGCGGCGCGGCCATGCCGATCCAGTCGTCGAACTCGGCGCTGCCGGGCATGCGGCCGCCCTCGCCCTTCACGATGTCGGCGATGGGCCAGACCTGCACGCTGTTCCAGTAGGCATCGAATATCGATTCGAGCTGTGGCACCACCTTGCCCACCACCAGCGCGTCCATGTCGATGAAGTTCTGCGCCTCGCTCAGCACGAAATACTCATCGGCGATATTGCGCCCGCCCACTACGGCCATCACGCCATCGGCGATGAAGAGCTTGTTGTGCATGCGGTGGTTGAGTCGCACGATCTCGAACGGCGAAGCCGCGAAGCGCGACAGAAAGCCATTGCGCCCGCAGCAGAACGGGTTGTAGAGCCGCACCTGCACATTGGGCGCTTCCGACAACGCCAGCAGCAACTGCTGGCTCTTGACGGTGTAGAGGTCGTCCACCAGCACCCGCACCTTCACGCCGCGCGCCGCGGCTTCGCGCAGGGTGCGCAGCAAGAGGCGACCAACCGCGTCGTTCTCGAGCTGGTAGTACTGCACCACCAGCGACTGCTGGGCGCGTTGCGCGAGCTGGATGCGCGCATCGAGCGAATAGACACCCAGCGGCATCAGCCGGAAGCCCGAATGCTCGCCGGGCGGCGTGGAGTCGGCGGCGATCCTGGCCAGCCTGGTCGACGGGTCGGCCGAGGTGGCGTGCTCGGCAGGTCGATCTTTCGCCGGCGGCAGCGAGCCGCAGGCAGCGAGCACTGCCAGCAGAAAGCCCGCGAGCGCCATGCGCAGAAGTCGATCCCAGCCGTTCATCATGATTTCCGTCTTTCGTTTTTTCAGTCGCTGCCATGAATACGCCGGCCGGGGTGCGTCAGTTTCATTCCGTTCCTGCGAAAGGTGCGCGGTCCTAGAATTCGCGTCACACCCGCACGGAGTTACATCATGGCCCGACCGATCCTCTCACGCATCGCGCTGATGACGGCCATTGCCGCCCTTTGCGCTCTTGCACACCCCGCCTGGGCTGCCCTGGACATCGGCGACCCCGCGCCCAAGTTCACCGCCAACGCCGCGCTGGGCGGCAAGACCTTCCGCTACTCGCTGGCCGATGCGCTGGCCAAGGGGCCGGTGGTGTTGTACTTCTTCCCGGCGGCCGACTCCAACGACTGCTCGATCGAAGCCCACGCCTTTGCCGAGGCGATCGACCAGTTCGCCGCCTTGGGTGCCACCGTGATCGGCATCTCGGCCGACGACATCGACACCCTTTCGAAGTTCTCGGTCAAGTCCTGCCAGAGCCGGTTTCCGGTGGCATCGGACGAAGCCAAGACGGTGATCAACGGCTTCGACGCGCTGATGCAGACCCGGCCGGACTTCGCCAACCGGCTGTCGTACGTGATCTCGCCGGACGGCAAGGTCGCCTATTACTACCAGAACCTGAATCCGGACAAGCATGTGGAGCGCATGCTGAATGCGGTGCGGGCGCTGCCCAAAACCACGGCGGCGAAGTAAGACAAGCCCGTCCCAGGCCATCGGTTTGGCGGGCTTCACGCAAAATCCCGCCCCATGCAGCTCAACTACATCGCCAACGCCGACGTCCCGTCCGCCTCCGGCCGCACCCTCCCCGTCATCGACCCCTCCGACGGCCAGCCCTTCGACGACATCCAGCGCAGCAACGCCGCCGACATCGATTCCGCCGTGCGCGCCGCGCGCGACTGCTTCGAGGGCGTGTGGCACAAGGTCAGCGCCGCCGACCGCAGCCGCCTGCTCTACAAGCTCTCGCTGAAGATCGCCGAGCACGTCGACGAGCTCGCGCTGATCGAGCAGCGCGACTGCGGCAAGCCCGTCAAGCAGGCGCGCGCCGATGCGGTGGCGCTGGTGCGTTATTTCGAGTTCTACGCCGGCGCCTGCGACAAGCTGCACGGCGAGACCATCCCCTACCAGGACGGCTACAGCGTCTTCACCTGGCGCGAGCCGCACGGCGTCACGGGACACATCATCCCGTGGAACTACCCGATGCAGATCTTCGGGCGCAGCGTGGGCGGCGCGCTTGCCGCGGGCAATGTGTGCGTGGTGAAGCCAGCCGAGGACGCGTGCCTCTCGCTGATCCGCGTAGCGCAGCTCGCGGCAGAGGTCGGCTTTCCGGCGGGCGCGCTCAACATCGTGACGGGCTACGGCCATGAAGTGGGCGATGCGCTCGCGCGGCACGAAGGCATCGACCACATCAGCTTCACCGGCAGCCCGAAGATCGGCACGCTGATCCAGCAGGTGGCCGCCGAGCGGCATTGCCCGGTCACGCTCGAGCTGGGCGGCAAGAGCCCGCAGATCATCTTTGCGGACGCCGACCTGGACGCGGCCATTCCGGTGGTCATCAACGCCATCGTGCAGAACGCCGGCCAGACCTGCTCGGCCGGCTCGCGCGTGCTGATCCAGCGCAGCATCTACGAGCCGCTGCTCGAACGACTGGGCCATGCCTTCGAGGCGCTCCGCGTCGGCCCGGCGGCCATGGATCTCGACGTCGGCCCGCTGATCCGCCAGACGCAGCAGCAGCGCGTGTGGGACTTTTTGAGCGACGCCCAGCACGCAGGAATCCCGATGGTGGCGCAGGGCATCGTCGTCGAGGAAGCACCCGAAACCGGCTTCTACCAGGCACCCACGCTGCTGCGCGACGTGCCGGTCGGCCATCGTCTGGCGCAAGAAGAAGTGTTCGGGCCGGTGCTCGCGGCGATGCAGTTCGCCGACGAAGACGAGGCGGTGGCGCTCGCCAACGCCACGCAGTTCGGCCTCGTCGCCGGCGTGTGGACCGCCGACGGTTCGCGCCAGTTCCGCATGGCCCGGCGCGTGCGCAGTGGGCAGGTGTTCATCAACAACTATGGCGCGGGCGGCGGCGTCGAACTGCCTTTCGGCGGCGTGAAGTCATCGGGTTACGGCCGTGAAAAAGGCTTCGAGGCGCTGTACGGCTTCACGACGCTGAAAACAGTCGCCGTCAAGCACGGCTGAAAGTACGCGTCCTTACGGGGGTACCGCGGAACCGGCTTTGCCGGGCCGCAGGTGCCGCCCCCGGCTAGGGGGTTGGAGAAGCGACACGAAGTGCGCGAAGCCTCGGGGAGTGCCGTTACCCCAGTGCGGTGTCCAGCAGCATCATCAGCACGAAGCCGAGCATCAGCCCGCTGGTCGCAAAGGCTTCATGCCCCTTGCGGTGCGACTCCGGAATGATCTCGTGACTGATGACGAACAGCATCGCGCCCGCCGCAAACCCCAGTCCCCACGGCAGCATCAGCGCAGAGTGGCCGACGACCGCGGCCCCCAGCACGGCGCCCAGCGGCTCGACCAGCCCCGACGCCATGCCGATCACCACCGCGAACCATCGCTTGTAGCCGGCCGCCAGCAACGCCACCGCGACCACCAGCCCCTCCGGAACGTCCTGGATCGCGATGCCGGTGGCCAGCGCATCCGCGCGCAGCCCGTTGCTGGCCGCATAGCCCACGCCGATGGCCAGCCCTTCCGGCACGTTGTGCAGCGCGATCGCGAACACGAAGAGCCAGGTGCGCCGCAGTTGCTTCGCCGACTGCCCCTCGCGCCCCTTGATGAAGTGCTCGTGCGGCAGCACGCGGTCCATCACCATGAGCACGATCCCACCCAGCAGGATGGCCGCGCCGATCACGCCGCCCGCGGCCCAACTGCCGCCGCCGAAGACGCCGATGCTCTTGGCCGCGTCGAGGCCGGGAATGATCAGCGAGAAGGCGCAGGCCGCCAGCATCACGCCAGCGCCGAAACCGAACAGCGTGTCCTGCAGCCGCTCGGGCAGCTTCTGCGAGAACACCACCGGGAGCGTGCCCAGCGCCGTCGCCAGCGCGGCGACCGAGCCGCCGAGCAAGGCGTTCCACACCACCGGGTCAGACCGCACGAACTGCCAGAACTGCGAAGCCAGCGCCAGCGCGCCGGCGGTGACGATGGCCAGTCCGATCCATTCGCGCATCGAAGGCGTGGGCCTCGACCGCGTCGTCGCGAACGTCGCCTGCGGATGTTGCGGCTCGTCGTTCATGGGCAATGTCCTCAGCCGCCGGTGGCCGCGAGGGCGGCGGCGTAGCGCCGGGCCACTTCGGCCCAGCTCACGACGTTGTAGAAGGCCGCGATGTATTCGGGGCGGCGGTTCTGGTACTTCAGGTAGTAGGCGTGCTCCCACACATCGAGGCCGAGGATCGGCGTGTTGCCCGAGCCGATGCCGCGCATCAGCGGGTTGTCCTGGTTGCCGCTGCTTTCCACTGCGAGCTTGCCGCCCTTGGCGGCCGAGAGCCATGCCCAGCCGCTGCCGAAGCGCGCGAGTGCGGCCTTGGTGAAGGCTTCCTTGAAGGCGTCGAAGCCGCCCAGGTCGGCGTCGATGGCCTTGGCGAGATCGCCCGTGGGCGCTCCGCCGCCGCCCTGGCCGGCGGGTGCCATCACGGTCCAGAACAGGCTGTGGTTCGCATGGCCACCGCCGTTGTTGCGCACCGGCGCGCGCAGCGCCTCGGGCAGTTGCTCGATGTCGACGATCAGTTGCTCGACCGGCGTGCCCTCGTGCGGCGTGTCCTTGACGGCCGCGTTGAGGTTGTTCACATAGGTCTGGTGGTGCTTGCCGTGGTGGATTTCCATCGTCTGCGCGTCGAGGTGCGGTTCGAGCGCATCGAAGGCATAAGGCAAGGCTGGCAGGGTGTACGGCACGGTCGGAAGCTCCTTGGTTGAAAGAGCCCTTTGCGTTGACGACGTGTGCGTACTCAGGCGGGTAGATGATAGTAATTCGCATTGGCGACGTCAAGACATAGACTCGCGACATGCTGCAAACAAGCCAAATCGAGCCTCTGCCGCGACGAGCCCGATACACTGCCCCGCGTCCTTCGAAAGGCTTTGCACCGATGAAACTGCACCGCGCCCTGCCCCTCGTGCCGACCTTCCTGCTGCTGCTCTTCGGCACCAGCCTCGCCAGTGCCCAACTCGCCACCCCGCCGGCCGGCGACTACATCTACGAAGGCGGCGGCGGTTCGCTGCAGGTCAAGCCCAACGGGCACTTCAACATCACCACGGTCGGCTCGAATGCCCACATGTGCACGCTCGACGGCACCATCGCGCGCGGCAAGGCCAAGATCGACGACACCGGCTGCGTGGTGAGCTTCACGCTCAAGGGCGGCAACGTCGAGGTCACCACGAACGGTTCCGACGACTGCCGCCAGAGCTGCGGCATGCGCGCCTCGTTCGAGGGCACCTTCATCAAGCCTACGCCGGCCTGCGCCGACAAGGCGGTGGCCGCCACGCGCAAGACCTTCAAGCGCCAGTACGACGCCAAGGACTACACCGCCGCCCTGGCCACACTCGCCCCCGTGCTCGGCGACTGCGGCAAGACGCTCGACTGGATCAGCACGGGCCGCATCCGCAACGACCTGGCGCTCACGCAGTTCAAGCTCGGCGACCGCGCCGGCTGCCTCAAGACGCTGGAGCCGCTGGCCGAAGACGCCGCCCGGACCGACCAGGGCGTGAGGGACAACTACCCGCCCGCCGACGCGGACGACATCCTGCCCGTGGTCCGCGCGACCCGCACGAACCTGAAGCTCTGCCGGGGCTAGCCAGCCCCACTCACCAGATTTCTCAGGCGGCGCCAAGACCGTCATGCCGACTTTCATCAACAGAGGACGGAGACAAACCATGAAGTTCTTGAAGCGCACCTTGCGCACAGCCGCGCTCGGCCTCGCGCTGGCGATGCCCCTGCTGGCCGCAGCACAGTCGCTGCCGACCGCTTCCCCGGAGCGCGTCGGCCTTTCCACCGAGCGCCTGCAGATGCTCACCGACGTGCTCAAGGCCGACGTGGCCGCCGGCAAGATTCCCGGTGCGGTGCTCCTGGTGGCCCGCCAGGGCAAGGTGGCCTGGTTCGAGCCGGTCGGCAAGCTCGATGCGACTGCGGGCACGCCGATGCAACGCGACGGCATCTTCCGCATCTATTCCATGAGCAAGCCCATCACCTCGGTGGCCGCGATGATGCTGGTGGAAGACGGCCGCCTGAAGCTGGACGACCCGATCTCGATGTACCTGCCCGAATACGCCAGCATGACCGTCGGCGTCGAGAAACCCGGCGCCGACGGCAAGCCGGTGCTCGAAACGGTGCCCGCGCGCAAGCCGATCACGGTGCAGGACCTGATGCGCCACACCTCGGGCCTGACCTACGGCTTCTTCGGGCCGGGCCTGGTCAAGCAGGCCTACAACGCGGCGGGCCTGAGCGCCAACGATCCGACCAACGCCGAGTTCTCGCAGCGCCTGGCCAAGCTGCCGCTGGCCTACCAGCCGGGCACGACCTGGGACTACAGCCAGTCGACCGACATCCTCGGCCGGGTGATCGAGGTGGTCTCGGGACAGTCGCTCTACCAGTTCGAGAAGGCGCGCCTGTTCGACCCGCTGGGCATGAAAGACACCACCTACTACGTGCCCGAGCCGGCGCGTCAGCCGCGCATTGCCGAACCACTGCCCACCGACCGCAGCTTCGGCGTGGGCGCCGACCTGAACGATCCGCGCATCGTGCGCAAGCTCGAGTCGGGCGGCGGCGGGTTGGTCTCGACGGCCGGCGATTACGCGCGTTTCCTGCAGATGCTGCTGAACGGCGGTTCGCTCGACGGCAAGCGCTACCTCGGCCCGCGCACCATCGCGCTGATGACCGCCGACCACTCCAACGCGGGCGCCGGCATCGTGCCCGGCCCGCTCTACCTGCCGGGCGCGGGCTACGGTTTCGGCCTGGGCTTCGCGGTGCGCCGCAACGACGGCGAGGCGCCCTACCCCTCGGCCGGCGGCGAATACAACTGGGGCGGCGCGGGCGGCACCTACATGTGGGTGGACCCCAAGAACGAGCTGTTCGTCGTGCTGATGCTGCAGTCGCCCAAGCACAGAACGCATTACAGAACATTGACCCGGGACATGGTTTATGCGGCGGTGATCAAGTAGCCTGCTGCTCACAGGCTCTTGAGGCCTGGCGCAAAATCGGGCACTCCCCTCGAAGCCATGAAGAACAGCAGCAGCACCGTCATTCCGATCTCGCAGATCGGCCGCACGCCACCCGCCGTGGCCGTGCCGGACATCGCCGTGCCCGCCACGGGTCTGCTGCTCGACCGCCTGGGCCGCCCGCTGACCGACCTGCGCATCAGCGTAACCGACCGCTGCAACTTCCGCTGCAGCTACTGCATGCCCAAGGACGTGTTCGACAAGGACTACAAGTACCTGCCGCACAGCGCGCTCCTGAGCTTCGAGGAAATGACGCGCCTGGCCCGCCTGTTCGCCGCGCACGGCGTGCGCAAGATTCGGCTCACCGGCGGCGAGCCGCTGCTGCGCAAGAACATCGAGGCGCTGATCGAGCAACTGGCCGAAATCCGCACGCCCGACGGCGCACCGCTAGAGCTCACCCTCACCACCAACGGCTCCCTTCTCGCCCGTAAGGCCGCCGCGCTCAAGGCCGCCGGCCTGCAGCGCGTGACGGTGAGCCTGGACAGCCTGGACGACGCCGTCTTCCGCCACATGAACGACGTCGATTTCCCGGTGGCCGACGTGCTGGCCGGCATCGACGCGGCGCGGGCCGCGGGCCTCGGGCCCATCAAGGTCAACATGGTGGTCAAGCGTGGCACCAACGAGCAGGAAATCCTGCCGATGGCGCGCTACTTCCGCAAGCACCACGGCGGCAGCGTGGTCCTGCGCTTCATCGAATACATGGACGTGGGCGCCACCAATGGCTGGCGCATGGACGAGGTGCTGCCCTCGGCCGACGTCATCGCACGCATCGCCGGCGAATTCCCGCTGGTGCCGCTCGAAGCCACCGCGCCCGGCGAAACCGCCCAGCGCTGGGCGTATGCGGACGGCGGCGGCGAAGTCGGCGTGATCAGCAGCGTGACCCAGGCCTTCTGCCACGACTGCAGCCGTGCCCGCCTGTCGACCGAGGGCAAGCTGTACCTCTGTCTCTTCGCCAGCGCCGGCCACGACCTGCGCCCGCTGCTGCGCGGCGCCGCCAGCGACGACGACATCTCCTCCGCCATCGGCCACATCTGGCAGGGCCGGGCCGACCGCTATTCCGAACTGCGCGCCCTGCGCGGCCCCGACAGCGCCGATCACGGCGATGCAAGCGACAAGGCGCCGCGCCGCGTCGAGATGAGCTACATCGGCGGATGACGGGGCCCGCTGCCATGCCTGCGCACCCCGCCATCGCGCCCGCCGACATCACCGGCCTGCTGCTGGCCGGCGGACGCGGCTCCCGCATGGGCGGCGTCGACAAGGGACTGCAGAACTTCAACGGCGTGCCGCTTGCGCTGCATGCGGTGCTGCGCCTGGGCGCGCAGGTCGGCCAGATGCTGATCAATGCCAACCGGAACCTGGCGGCCTACGAAGCCTTTGGCGTTCCGGTGCTGACCGACAGCCTTGCGGACTATCCGGGGCCGCTCGCGGGGTTCCTCACGGGGTTCGAGAATTGCGAGACGCCCTTCCTGCTTACCGTGCCTTGCGACACACCGCGCTTTCCGACCGACCTGGCGGCGCGTCTGGCCAAAGCCCTGGAAGCGGACAACGCCGAGATCGCGATGGTCACCGCGCCCGATACCGAAGGCGGTGCGGCGCCCATGCTGCGCCCGCAGCCCGTGTTCTGCCTCCTGCGCACCCATCTGCACGAAAGCCTGATGCGCTTCACCGAAGGCGGCGGCCGCAAAGTCCAGGCGTGGACCGCGCAACACCGCACTGTGTTCGTTCCGTTCGACCGGCCCGGCGATGCGCCCGACGCCTTCTTCAATGCCAACACGCTCGCCGAATTGCAAGCCCTCGAAAATCGATGAGCAGCCTTGCCGACATCGCCGCCGCCCTCCCTCGCCATGACACCGACGCGTTGAGCGTCGATGCGGTCCAGGCCTCGCTGGCCCAACTGGTGGCGCCCCTCGTCGTCACGGAGCGCGAGAGCGTTTCGCTGCGCGACGCGCTGGGCCGCGTGCTGGCCGAAGACCTCATCTCGCCCGTGAGCGTTCCGCCGCACGACAACTCGGCGATGGACGGCTACGCGTTCGATGGCGCGATCCTTCCGACCGACGCTCCCGCCGACCATTCCATCAAGCTGCGCGTGGTGGGCATCGCGCTCGCCGGTGCGGCCTGGCGTGGCGCGCTGGCCCCGGGCGACGCGGTGCGCATCATGACCGGCGCGATGATGCCGGCCGGCCTCGACACCGTGATCCCGCAGGAGTTTTGCCAGGTAGAGGGCGACGTCGTGCGCTTTCCCGACCGCGTACTGCGCCGCGGCGACAACCGCCGCTTCGCTGGCGAAGACCTGATGAAAGGCCAGCCGGCCCTCAAGCGCGGCGAACGTCTCTCGCCGGCCGCGCTCGGCATGGTCGCGAGCCTCGGCCTGCCCGGCGTGCCGGCACTGCGAAAGTTGCGCGTCGCCTATTTCTCGACCGGCGACGAGATCCTCTGCATCGGCGAGCCGCCTCGCGAAGGCGCGGTGTACGACAGCAACCGCTACACCGTGTTCGGCCTGCTCACGCGCCTGGGCTGCGAGGTGATCGACCTGGGCCTCGTGCACGACGACCCCGTCGCGCTGGCCGCGACGCTGAAGCGCGCCGCCCGCGAAGCCGACGCGATCGTCACCAGTGGCGGCGTGAGCGTGGGCGCGGCCGATCACACGCGCGACGTGATGCAGCAGATCGGCGAGATGGCCTTCTGGCATGTCGCGATGCGACCTGGCCGGCCGCTGGCAGTGGGCCTGATTCCGCGCGAGGGCGAAGAGCACGCAGGCCCCGCCGTGCTGTTCGGCCTGCCCGGCAATCCAGTGGCCGTGATGGTCACTTTTCTCGCCTTCGTGCGGCCTGCATTGCTGCGGATGATGGGCTGCCACGATGCGGCCTCGGCGCCTCCGCCGCTGCTGCGTGCACGCAGTGCCGGGCCGATCCGGAAGAAGCCCGGGCGCACCGAATACCAGCGTGGTTTCGTGAAGGGCGTGGCAGGTTCATTGCCCGAGGTCTGTGTCGCGGGCAACCAGGGCTCTGGCGTTCTGAGCTCGATGGTCGAGGCCAACGGGCTGGTGGTGCTGCATCACGACCAGGGCCACGTCGCCGCGGGCGAGGAAGTCGACGTGATGCTGTTCGACGGCGTGATCTAAGCCGTCGTCCTCTTCAGATCCGCCCCAGCGCCTTGTCCACGCCCTTGTTGGCGAGCATGTCGGCGCGTTCGTTGCCAGGGTCGCCCGAGTGGCCCTTGACCCAGCGCCATTCGATCGTGTGGCCGCCCTCGGCCACCAGCTTGTCCAGCCGCTGCCAGAGCTCGACGTTCTTCACCGGCTGCTTGCTGGCGGTCATCCAGCCCTTGGCCTTCCAGCCGCGGATCCACTCGGTGATGCCCTTGCGCACGTACTGGCTGTCCAGGTAGAGCAGCACCTTGCACGGGCGCTTGAGCGCGGCGAGGCCTTCGATGACGGCAGTCAGTTCCATGCGGTTGTTGGTGGTGTTGAGTTCACCGCCGAACAGGTCCTTTTCGGTGGCGCCCGACTTGAGCCACGCGCCCCAGCCCCCGGGGCCGGGGTTGCCCTTGCATGCACCATCGGTGTAGATCACGACTTCGTTCAAGCTCTCTTTTCCTTGTTTCTCTGTTCAATTCAATCCGTTTGATCCCGCTGGTGCCGATGCACCTTGCCCGCGATCGACACCGGCGCCGTGGCGCGTGCCGCGGCGCGGCGCCAGTCCGCGCTCAGGAGGCGCATGCCGCGCACCCGCTTGACCGCCACCAGGAAATACGCCGCCCCGAAGATCGGCCACCAGCGCTCGCCGGCCTTGTCCATCCAGCGGCAGCGCTCGAGCCAGGCCTCGCTGCGCACGGCGGGCCGGTAGATACCGAAGCGGCCCGATTCCACCTCGAAGCTCAGGAGCCGCAGCCAGTCGCGCATGCGCCAGTAGCCGATGAACTCCCCGCCTTCGGGCAGGTAGAGATCGCCGACGCCGAGCTTGCGGTACAGGTGCGCGCGCCGCTGGCGCATGCCCCAGAGGCTCGTTGGGTTGAGCCCGCAGATCACCACGCGGCCCTCGGGCACCAGCACCCGCTCGACCTCGCGCAGCGTGGCGTGCGGATCGGGGCTGAGCTCCAGTGCATGCGGCATCACCACCAGGTCGAGGCTGTTGGCCGCGAACGGCAGCGCCGTGAAGTCGGTCAGCAGCGTGGCCTTTGCCGGGTGCATCGGATCGCTCAGCGCCAGCCAGCGGTGCGGCATGCGGTTGGTGCGCAGGCCCTCGACTTCGGGTGCGCCCAGCTGCAGCGCGTGATAGCCGAACACATCGGCCACCGCCTGGTCGAACTGGGCCTGCTCCCACGCGAGAAGGTAGCGTCCCGGGGGGGTCGCGAACCAATCCTGCAAACCTATAATTTGACCGCTCATGACCCTCGTTCCGCTGCCCGCCTTTGCTGACAACTACATCTGGATGCTGCACGACGGGTCCAGCGCCATCGTCGTGGATCCGGGCGACGCTCAACCGGTGTTCGATGCGCTGGCGCACCACAAGCTGCAGCTGGCCGCGATTCTAGTCACGCACCACCACGCCGATCACACGGGCGGCGTGGCCGCGTTGCATGCCGCCACGGGTGCGCCGGTGCACGGCCCCGCCCGCGAGCGCATTCCCGAGCCCTTCACGCCGTACGCGCAAGGCGATATCGCCGAAGCGCTCGGCCTTCGCTTCGAAGTGATCGACGTGCCGGGCCACACGGCCGGCCACATCGCCTACTTTCTCTCGGCCGCAGAGGGCCGCGAACCGTTGCTCTTCTGCGGCGACACGCTGTTCTCGGGCGGCTGCGGGCGCCTCTTCGAAGGCACGCCCGCGCAGATGCTGGCCTCGCTCGACGCACTGGCCGCACTGCCCGGCGACACGCGCGTGTGCTGTGCCCACGAATACACACTTGCTAACCTGCGTTTCGCTCGTGCGGTGGAACCGGGCAACGCCGATCTGACTCACTACAACGCGCGTTGCGAAAGCCTGCGCGCACAGGGGCAGCCCACGCTGCCCTCGCAGTTGGCGACCGAACGCCTGATCAACCCCTTTCTTCGCAGCCGCGAAGCCACTGTCCTTCGAGCGGTGCGTGCGCACGCCGAGCTTTCCGCCAACGCGGCCGAAGCCGATGTGTTCGCCGCACTGCGCCAATGGAAAAACGACTTCCGATGAAATTTATCGCTGCCACCTGCCTTGCAGGTTCACTGGTGCTCGCAGGCTGCGCGGCACCGACCGACAACAACTCCTCATCCAGCACTTCCCCCAAGACCGGCACCACGGCCGGCGGCACCGGCTCCAAGGTCGCCGGTAGCGCCGCCCCCGTCTACCCGCGCGACGCCCTCTCGCCCCTCTCCAGCGGCGAGGCCCACTCGCAGAGCGTGGTCACGCTGGCTCCGCCGACCGACATGTGGGACCGCATCCGCCGCGGTTTCAAGATGCCCAACCTCGAGAGCGACCTCGTGCGCGACCGCGAGCAGTGGTATGCGAGCCGGCCCGACTACATCCAGCGCATGACCGAGCGCTCGAACAAGTACATGTTCCACATCGTCGAGGAACTCGAGCGGCGCAACATGCCGACCGAACTCGCGCTGCTGCCGTACATCGAGAGCGCGTTCAACCCGCAGGCCGTCTCCAGTGCACGCGCCGCGGGCATGTGGCAATTCATGCCGGCCACCGGCACCGACTTCGACCTGAAGCAGAACATCTTTCGCGACGACCGCCGCGACGTGCTGGCCTCCACCCGCGCCGCACTCGACTACCTGCAGAAGCTCTACGGCATGTTCGGTGACTGGCAGCTCGCGCTGGCCGCCTACAACTGGGGCGAAGGCAGCGTGAGCCGCGCCATCGCCAAGAACCAGCGCCTGGGCCTGCCCACCACCTACAGCGACCTCACCATGCCGGCCGAAACGCGGCTGTACGTGCCCAAGCTGCAGGCGGTGAAGAACATCGTGGCCAATCCGCAGGCCTTCAACGCCGAGCTGCCGCTGATCGCCAACCACCCGTACTTCCAGACCGTCACGCTCACGCGCGACCTGGACGTGGAACTGGCGGCCAAGCTGGCCGACGTACGCATCGACGACTTCCGCGCGCTCAACCCCGCCGCGCACAAGCCGGTGCTGATCGCCGCGGGCACGCCGCAGATCCTGCTGCCCTGGGACAACGCGGCCGTGTTCCAGCGCAACTTCGACGCCTACTCGCAAGGCCAGTACGCGAGCTGGACCGCCTGGGTCGTGCCCAACACCATGACCGTGGCGGACGCCGCCCAGCGCTCGGGCATGAGCGAGAGCGACCTGCGCGCGATGAACAACGTGCCCCCGCGCATGCTCATCAAGGCCGGCTCGACGCTCATCGTGCCGCGCGGCGCGCGCGTCAAGGAAGACGTGGCGGCCGTGGTGGCCGATGGCGGCCACCTGAGCTTCCAGCCCGAGATCGTCAACCGCCGCACCACCGTGAAGGCCGGGCGCAACGACAGCGTGGCGAGCATCGCGCGCCGCTACAAACTCGCGCCCTCCAACGTGGCCGAGTGGAACGACGTGAAGCCCAACCACGCATTCAAGCGCGGCTACAGCGTGGTGGTTTACCTGCCGGTGCGCGCGGCGCCTGCCGCCCGCGTCGGTGCAGGCGTGGCGGTGGCGCGCAGCCATGCCGCGGCGGCTTCCTCGAAGCGCGGCGGCGCCCCTGCTCAGGCCAGCACGGCCCGCGGCAAGAACGTCGTCAAGGTGCCCGCCGGCAGCAAGCAGGTCGTGCGCGAGAAGCGCGGCGGCACGCCTTCGCAGAAGAAGCGCTGAACCGGTAGTACTTGCTCAGTGCGCCTCGGCCGCCCACGCGCGGCGGCGCACCACGGCTTCGAGCGCGGCCACGGCAATCATCACCACCGTGGTCAGCGTGCCCACCACCAGTACCGTGAGGTGCGACGCGAACGCCGCCAGCACCGCGAGCGCGATCAACCCGTAGAGGTGCGACTGCGGCAGGAAACCGCGCACCACGCGCTTGAACAGCGCATTGCCGAAGAGATAGATGGCCGGCCCGCCCAGGAGCGGCCCGAGGTACTTGAGTTCGGCATGGTGCGAGCCCTCGCCGATCACGAGTTCGTCCGCGACCGCGCACACGATGATGCCCGCCACCAGGATCACGTGCGTGTAGTGGTAGTTGGCGCCCATGCGGCCCGGATCCTTCGCATGCTCGATCGCGTGCGTGGCTTCCTTGGCGCTGGTGTCGAAGTACATCCACCACATGGCCAGGCTGCCCGCAAAGCCCACGAGCAGCGCGTACACATCGACCAGGTGCCACTCGGCGTGATGGCCGAACGCGATGCCGCTCGCCAGGATGGATTCGCCCAGCGCCACGATCACGAAGAGCTGGCAGCGCTCGGCGAGGTGGCCACCGTCGATGGTCCATTCCGCAGTCGACGAGCGCCCCAGCCCCGGAAAGACCAGGCCGACCATCGGCGCGACGTATTCGCACAGCACGCCGACGAACCAGAACCCGAGGCGCCACGGTCCTTCGGACAGCCCGCCCGCGATCCAGAACACCGCCGCCACGCAGTTCCACGCCAGCAGCCGCCGGAAGTTGGGCGCCAGCGGGCTCTTGCTGCCGACCGCGATCAGCATGCAGAAGGTGCGCCCCACCTGGATGGCCGCGAAGCACGAGGCGAACACCAGCCCCCGCTCGGCAAACGCGCCGGGCAGCGCCGATGCCATCACCATGGCCAGCAGCATCACCCCGAACAGCATGCCCCGGATGCGCAGCGACCCCGGGTTGAACCAGTTCGTGGCCCAGGCGGTGTACTGCCAGCCGAGCCAGACGGCGAACCACATCACCAGCGTCTGCAGTGCGCCCAGGAGGCTCAGGTGGTCCAGCAGATAGTGCGACAACTGCGTGACCGAGAAGGCATAGACCAGGTCAAAGAACAGTTCTTCGTTCGAGACCCTGGCGGCCTCGTTGCGCGATCGCAAAGTCGTTGGCAGTCCATTTTTCTTGCTCAACATGACTCTCTCCCTTCGGTTTTCAAATTTCAGATCACTAGAGTTTTTCGGTTTCCCCGCTGCGTGGCTGCCATTTCATGAGGCGTTTCTCGATCAGGCCGACCAGCCCGTCGAGCAGCAGCGCGAAGGCCGTCAGCACGACGATACCGGCAAAGACGGTGTTGACGTCGAACGTTCCTTCGGCCTGGAGTATCAGGTAGCCCACGCCGCGCGCCGAGCCCAGGTACTCGCCCACCACCGCGCCTACGAAGGCCAACCCCACCGAGGTGTGCAGGCTCGAGAACACCCAGCTCGTCGCGCTCGGCAGGTACACGGTACGCAGCAATTGCCGCTGGTTGGCGCCCAGCATCTTCGCGTTGGCCAGCACCACCGGGCTCACCTCGCGCACGCCCTGGTAGACGTTGAAGAACACGATGAAGAACACCAGCGTGACCGCCAGCGCCACCTTG
>Ga0163161_10000247_pt1 | contig 48211 bp, 57 predicted proteins | sample S45metaG_FD_129847 | JGI IMG/M metagenome (GOLD analysis project Ga0163161, IMG submission 129847) | Switchgrass rhizosphere microbial communities from Kellogg Biological Station, Michigan, USA - S4-5 metaG | ecosystem: Host-associated > Plants > Roots > Rhizosphere > Soil | place: USA... | reverse complement strand
GATTCCAGCACGTAGCGTGCGGCCTGATACTTGACCGCAGGCGGCACCTTCGCGCCGGGCTCTAGAATGGCCTGCATAGTCGCGTAGGCCATGCCAGCCAGCTCTACATTGAACAAGCGCGCTCTCTCAACGGCCACCATTTCAGCGATTCGAGGATCAAGTCTCAAACGGTACATTTCCGTATCGGTTTCATACCCTGCCTGTTGAGCGCTGTATTTTTCCAATCCCGTAGCAGCAAGGCACTTTGCGTACCGGGAGCGGCGCAAAGATGCCCGCTGCTCTATTGTTTGCGACATTGTGTCACCTGCACTTAGTTGCCCTGGAATAACCGCAGCATAGACAGGCGCAGCAACTAACGCCGTCCGCCGTCCGCAACTAAGCGGACGAAAGGCATTTACAGAGTGCGACAGGTTGTCGTAATGTAGTGGCTCAGTAGTTAAGTAATTACTGATTAAGCCCGCACACTACGGAGTCCACACCATGCTGAATTATGAAAACGTCACCACCCACCAATTGAAAGACGGCGATGTCATCCAGTTCTACGGCTGCGCCTTCCAATTGAAGAACCGCAAAGAGTGGCCAATGGAAGCGGGCGACGATCCAAAGCTACAAGGCGCCGTCATCACCTTTGACACTGACCTACTCGTTTACACGGCGGACGGCGGCATGCCGCACCACTGGGCGCAGCGCTGGACCGTACAAGGCAACAAGCTAGCCCACTGGGCGCTCTTGGTTGACCCGTCCGCCTGCTGAGGCTTGAACCTTGCCCACTCGCGCAGTGGGCAAGCTTGAACCCCCCGCACACTACCGGAGCACCACACCATGGACACCCCACGCCGTTTGTTTATCTCGTCTTACGATGCCTATAACTCAGGCGCCTTTGATGGTCGCTGGCACACCCTGGACGACTACGACAGCGCCGAAGAACTGGAAGCCGCAATAGTCGCCTCCTGCGCCAAAGGCGCAGAGGAATTCTTGATTGCAGACGCCGAAGGCTTTCCCGCTGCCTTGATTGGCCAATACACGGGCCATTGTGAGGCGTGGGCATGGCATGAGGCTTTTGAGTCCGCCAGCAGTGCGGACGCGTTCGCCGCGTTCTTGGAAGCGTTCGGGAGTGGCTATTTCACCGGGCCAGAGCAAGCGCTCGAAATATTCACGCGCATAGGCTACGACCTAGCCGACAGCACCGAGGAATTCGCACAGGGATATGCCGAGAATCGCGGCCTGATCCCGTCCGACATGGACGCGGACGACATTCGCCACTTTATCGACTGGCAAGGCTACTGGAACCGCAAGCTCTGCTTTGAATACACGGCCTATCGTTTCGATGGTCAGCTGTTTTTCTTCTTGGCGAACTGGTGAGCCTATGTCCGCCTGCTGATGTTTGAACCCTGTCCGCTCGCTCTTGTAGGAGCGGATAGGCTTGAAACACCCGCACACTACGGAGTCCACACCATGACCACACGCACACCAGACCCACACGGCATTAACGCGCTACTGCGCCGCTGCCGCGCCGAAGCTCTCGACGATGTGAGCGCCATGCTAGCCAGAGGCACGCGCGGATTTTTCCTCACTAGCAAATTCCCGGCCATCGACGTTAAAAACGCCGACTTTCACGCCTTGAGCAGTGAGCAAGTCCAGGTGCTGCTAGACGTGGCCAATGAGTGGAAATATCGAGAGCCCAAGCACGCCAACGGCTCCCGCGCGCGCTGCTTTTTCTACATGCTGCAACGCCACGCCAATCGGAGCGTAAAGCCGTGAGCGTGGTTATGGCATTTTTCTACACGTCCGACGTGGCGCAGCTGGCAATCCCGCTGGACAACTCCCAGGCACTGCACAAGGTTATGCGCACCGTGCATGCCGTAGCGCAGCTGGCGCACGCGGACAGCTATCAGCTGATGCGGCTCAACTACCAACGCGAGCCAACCCCAATAACACACCGCTACCACCTGTAAGCGAAAGCCCGCCACCTGAGCGGGCTTTTTTTTGTGGTCCGGCGGACAGGCGGACGTATACAGAGTGCGACAGGTTGTCGTATTCTGTCCGCCTACGTATTTACGTAGATACTCAACTTGTGGGAGCTGAGCAAATGAGCAACGAGAACGAAATTCTGGCCTTGATGAATGAGTTTGGCGCCGGTCCGCTGGTCGTGAATACCAGCAACCGCAACAAGGTCCGCAAATGGCTGCGCCTGTCCGGCGTGGCGTCCGGCGTAGTGGAAAAGCTAACCACTGCCGAGCTAGCAAAGGCCTACAACGACCAAATCTTTTTCGCTGAGTTGTGCGAGCAGGCACCGGCCACGCCACGCGCGCCCCGTGCCGCGTCCGCTGCGCCGGCCATGGATAGCGCCGCATTGGCTCAGGCCATCGCGTCCGCCGTATCGGGCGCAATGGCCGCAATGCCGCAACCGTCCGCCGATCTGGACGAAGAACGGATTATTGAACTGATCCAGCAATACAGCGCACAGCCCAAGGTTATTACCTTCGAGATTCGCGATTCCGAAGGCGTCCGCGAGCGCATCACCGGACTGCAACACAAGAGCACTCCGCGCGTGCTCAAGTGGCTAATGGCTGGCGTTAACGTGTGGCTGGCCGGTCCGGCTGGCAGCGGTAAAACCACCATGGCCGAGAATTGCGCAAAGGCACTGGGCCTGCCCTTCCACGCGACGGGCGCCATTCAAAACGAATACAAACTTACGGGGTTTATTGATGCCGAAGGGCGCACAGTGCGCACCTCCTTTCGTGAGGCTTTCGAGCATGGCGGGCTTTTCTTGTGGGATGAGGTAGACGGCAGCAATGCGAATGCCTTGATCGCGTTTAACCAAGCCCTGGCTAACGGCCAATTTCCTTTTCCTGATGGCATGGTGAAGAAGCACGCCGACTTCATTGCCGTCGCCGCTGCAAACACTTACGGCCACGGAGCAACCGGGCAATATGCCGGACGCGTCAAAATCGACGGCTCGACCATTGACCGATTCGCTCAGGTATCTATCGACTACGACGAGGAACTAGAGAGCGAGCTGGCCGCGCAGATCGACCCTATCAACGGACGCGACTGGGCGCGCAAGGTTCAGCGCTATCGCCGCGCAGCGCGTCAGCTGGGCCTGCAAATGCTCATCACACCGCGCGCCTCACTGGAAGGCGCAAAAGGCTTGCGCGATGGTTTCACTGTGCTGGAAGTGACTGAGGATCTTGTGAAGCGCGGCACCGACAGCGCCAGCTGGGCCAAACTGGAGGCGCAGGCATGAAATGGACAGCATTCAAGGCTTACGACTGGGCCACCTTTTGCCACGTAGTGGAGCGCCGCGAGAACACAACCGGATGGAAAAGCAGCAGCTTGAACTACGACGGAGAGGGTTGGACCGGGACCACCGACCTAGCCGAAAATATCGACCTGATGCGCAAGGGCTGGCCAGAAGGCACCGCCCGCATTGTCGCCGGAGTCACTGCACTGGCCGCTGCACAGGACGACATGGCGCCACAGTGGGCCATGGATGTGTGCGGCGCTTTTCCCGATGTCGGCGCCTACATTGCCGGTGAGGTTGAGCATATGCACAACCCCAGCATGGACGCACCAGCGGCACCCATACTGCGACTGTTTGTACCTGGCTCTAACAGCGCCAGTGTAGAGCCATGGGAAATTGAGAATTTCGGGATCGCATTGTTAACTTTGATCGACTCACTAGAGCGCGACGGACGCCAAATTGAGCTGGTCTGGCAGATGACAGCCCTGCCGACCAAACCCGCGCGCAAAGGATCGACAAAACGCGTATCCGCCGGACTGCCGCCGACCAGCGTACAGGTGGAGTTGAAGCGCGCCGGGGATCAAATGGACTTGGACCGGCTGGCCTATGCCATCGCGCACCCTGCCATGCTCAGGAGAAGCTGCTTTGCCGTGATGGAACAATTCTACGAATTTGCGGATCTTGGCAGCACCTTCGGCGCCCCGCTGGACTATCCCGAAGAAGCAAAGGAGCCGGATGCTCTGTATATCCCGCGCCTTTGCCCCGACCTGTACGACCTGAGCACACCAGCGACGGCCCTAGCTTCAATCAGGAGGCGCGTGGAGCTATGAGGCGCGGCAAGGGTAGCGCCTCGCTGATTGCGCGCCTTGTGCGCGCTTGTAGAAGGTTTACCGCGTATCACTTCTGGCTACTCGGCCCTTGGGTAGTCGTCGCATGGATTGCCTTCTGTTTCGCCATCAAGCCCCGCTAAAACGGGGCTTCGCCGTATTTGGCCCGCCAGCACCGCACCCACACCGTTACCCCCTCCGATTCGCCGGGCTTGGCGTAGCGCTTGCTAATCGTCAAGTCGACGACCTGCCCGTCATCGATCCACGCCACGCCGTTCAAGGCGTCCAAAATCGTCTTAGCCAAATTGTCCGCATCGGGCTTTCCCGCTGGCCGCTTGCGCCCCCTGGCAGCTGCGTTTTTCAGGTAGTCCGGCCAGCTGCGCGGTATCCGTTTGCGCGTGATGATCCGCACCTGTAGCGGTCCGGCCAAGAGGGTGACGCCCACCTGCGTGACCCAACACAAGCGGGCGAACGCCTCGCCAATCTCGGTGCGTTCCGGCGTGTACATCTGCACCGTCTTGCCGCGAATGCGGCCCCGTGGTCGCCCCTTCGGAACGGCCTCGCCAACCACCTCACACTGCCACCATGAGCCGTCCGCTATGCCTACAAGGCCCGGACTAGAGCGGCTACTACCCAATAAATCGAGCATGTTTGTCAGCCTTTATTTTGACTGTCAACGATCTTTGACCGGAAAAAAGAATCGGTAAATCAGCGACTTACAGCGAAAATGTACAGAGAAAAGCCTGTCAGAGTTGTGCTGTATCCAGCGGCTACATACGTAGTGTGTGTGCAAGTGCGACATGCGATGTGTGCGACACTTTGTATGTGTGTATATTTCTCTATGTGCGAATAACCTATATATCTCTGACAACTCTGACAAATATATAGAGTATTAAGTAGTTAAGTATTTACTATCAAAGACTTAGCTACAAAAATAGTGCGACAAACTTCTCTGACATTAACCTTGACTATCACTGACATTCCCTGGTGGATCACTGACAAAGTGCGACGACTTGTAGCCAGTACACGACAACTCGTCGCATTAGTCCGCTATTCAAATTCCGACTTTGCATGTTTGCGCATGGCAACTTTCACAGTGCGCAGCCCTGTTGCCAGTAAACTTGAGTCATTTTTGTCAAGCATTGCCCGGTTTTTCACCCATATTTGCAGCCGATTACCGCCGTCACGCAGCTGAAATGAGCGAATATAGCCGTGTCTTGACATGAAACTGGACACTGCGCGGCCTTTTAAGCTGTCGCCAAGTGCATATCCCCTGCTAAGTGCGCGCATAACAAAGTGACTCCATATAACAAAGTCATTGTTTATGGTGTGTTCTCGCTCGTCCTCTAACAGTTCCAGCAGGGCTTGGTCCGCCTCGGACCGGGCGGACTCGACCATGATCGTCTTGGCGATCGTATCGGGCGCGCGGCTGTCCGGGTTATAGAAGCGGGACCACGGACGGGCATCGAGCCACTGGCGCAGCTCGCCCGCGCCCTGCACCGTACAGAGCGTGCGCCATACAGTCGGATAGAACGCAAAGCCGTGCTCGTCCTGAAACGCGGCGCACCATGCCTCGACTTCTTCCTTGGAATTGAAGCGCGTGCTCAGCACCAGAAAGCGCGTGTCGTTGATGGTCAGCGGGATGGCGTCGGAGAAGTTCGTGGTTAGGTACAGGTTCGCGTAGTTGTCGATGACGCGGCTGTCCTGCCGCATGGCCCGGACGGCGATATGCGCATTGGTGATCTTGGGTTTCAGCCGGTTGATGACATCGAGCGCGTCAACCCCGTGCTGCTTGATTTCCTCGGCGCAGACCACGCGGCGGTTCTCCATCCATGCCGAATATTTCTCGTTGATTTCGTCGTTTGTCACCAGTCCCCAGTTCGACGGACCGACCAGCAGGCGCAGCAATTCCGCGATCAACGTCTTGCCGTCACCCTCAGCGCCGCGCAGTAGCAGCGCGTACATCAGGCGGCGGCTCGGGTAGCGGACAACGTGCGCCAGCCAGTCCAGCAGCTTCGCCTGATCGTCAGGGTTGGGCAGGATGTTATCCAGGTACACACCGAACAAGTTAACTGCTGTGCTGTGCTCTCCCGATTCCATCGGGGGCGCGCCGTCATCGCGGTAGCCGTTGGCATAGGTCCGTCCGCTGTCCTCAAACACCGGACCGGCGCCGGGGCGGTAGACCACGGCACTGACTTGCTGGACCGGGCGTTGTTGCAGCGCTATCTCGCTGGCGGTCAGGTTGGCCACGCCGCGTTTGTTCTTGCCTGTCACCTTCACCGCGTCAACCGCGTGGATTGCGTCGAAATTGCCCGCTCCTACGTAAAATCCATCAGGTTGGCAGTAGAACTGCCCTGCGCTTTTCACGTACAGCCACGGTTTTAGCCAGTCATACCGCCCTAGTCCGGGGTTTTCCGGCTCGTCCTCGACCGGATCAAACTCGCCCTCCACTTGCGCCTTGAGTTCAGCGGCCACGTCCACCAGCTGCGCCGCGTAGGTTTCCATTTCCTCACCGTCGTAGCCCAAGTGCAGCCGCACCAGATCCCATGCGTTGTGCTGGCCGCGTGCCGGGTCGCTGTCGTGCTCGCTGTGCAGGAAGGCTTGATAACCGTCCTCCGTGCTGTAAATGCGCGCGCCGCCGGCTGTGGTGCCTTCGTTGTAGTGGTAGCGTCCGCCGTCTTCCTCGACGTAGATACCGGGGATCAATTCGTCCAGTGCGCGCGGGATGTCATACACGCGGCAGAAGGCGCCAAGGATGCCGCGCTTGGTCCGCGGATCTTCGCGCTCGTTCCCGGCGACGTGGATTTCTTCGTCTTCCCGCCGGGGCCATTCACTGGCATCGGTGTAGTCGTTGTAATGGGTCAGCGTAGCATTCACAGCAATCGCGTAGCCGTCGTTTTCCCACGACAGTACGTCACCGTCCGCCGACGCGGACGGCCAGAACATCACGCGGGTGAAGTCGAACGAACACCGGTCCACCCACTCCATCATCGAATCGAGAATGTAGGCGAACAAGCGCGCCAGTGCTTCGTGCTCGATGGCGTTGGCATCGCGTGACAGCGGGATGACGATACGTAGGCGGGGCTTGGCAAAGCAGTGCTTGTGCGTGGAGTGGCAGACGTAGGTGTATTCCTTGAGCCGGGCGCTGATTTCCTTGCGCGCCTGATCGGCGTTGACGGGTATCTCGTCCAGATCCAGCGTCAGCATGCAGCGGCCTATCTGGTTAGCCTTGCGCCGCAGAAAGCCCTTGAAGTTACCAGCGAGAAAACCGCCGCTGTCCTTGATGGCCACCTGCGCGTCTTTGCTCAGTGCCAGGTATTCCGCATAGGTTTCGCCGGTCCGTTTGAATTGCTGGAGGCGCTTGGCCATGGTCGGCCAGCTGATCTTTTTATGCGTGATCGCATAGGATTCGCGGCTCTCGCAGAGCGCGATGTGATAAAGCTTCATGGCTCACCCCAGCAAGGCAGATTTTTCGGAGGTGGCGCTTGCAGGGGCTTGTTTGAAGGCTTCCAGCACCGGCTCCAGTTCGTAGCGGTACGAGCGGCCAATGCAGTAGAAAGGGATTTTGTGCGCCGCTGTCAGGCGGCGGATGGTTTCCATGGACAGGCCAAGGGTCTGCGCCAGCTCGGCGCGAGTGAGGTATTGCGACATGGTTGGGGCTCCAGCTGGGAGGTGTGGAGCCCTGAGTATCGGTCTAGGACGGCGGACGCCCTAGACCGTTTAGGTATAAGTATTTACTTACTCATTCATCAGTGCTGCTGCGCGTTGAAGATCGCGGTTTCAGTCTGGAAAAAGACGTGGGTTTCCTCCATCAGCTGCGTCACCAGATCCATGTCCGCTTGCGTCGGTTCTTCATCGTCCGAGGATAGATGCACCAGCGCCATCAGCCCTTTGGCCGCGCCGCCGTAAAACGCGCGCTTGCATTCGGTGTGCTGCTGTCCGGCGGGCAAGATCCGGTTATAGGAATCCATTTGGTAGGACTCCCACAGGGACGCCATCAGGTCAACGTGGGATGAACTTGCCATCTAGCACCTCTCCCTCTATGCGCTCGGATTTTCCGCCGGGCAGCACAACAATAAAGTGATTCTCTTGACCTTCTTCGATGACCTCTAGCACCGTTCCGGGCTCAACACCCGCTATGGCTTCCATCGCGGACAGCTCAGCCTCTAGCGCCAGCTCATCCGCTAGCTCTTGTTTCACGTCCGCCAGTTCCTTGCGCAGACGCAGGATTGTGCCCGCCGCCACGCCCAGCGCAAACGACAGCTCCATGCTGGTCGCCGTGCGCAGGTCTTTTTGGCACAGCTCGGTGAAAATCTTTTCAAACAGCTTGTCGTCCGCCTCGCCCATGGCGGACGCGGTGAAGGTGAAAGGTGCGTTAATGTCAGTCATGTTCTTTCTCTCAGTTGGGTTTGATGTGGCGCATTTTGGTGTGCGTGGCGCCGGTCGCTTCGTCCAGTGCCTTAGCCAGATCACCCAGCAGCAGCGCGGTGTGCGCGGTCAATTCAAACAGTGAGCTGGCCATGTTGGCAGACGCCTCTAGATCGCGCCGTCTCGCCTCCGTATCGCCGTTGTAGTCTTCAATCTTGGAGCTGATAACCGCTCGGTCCTTTTGGATCTTGACCACGGAATAGCTGGGCTCAAGGTGAACAAGTACCTCACTGCCATTCGGCGCGCAGTGCAGCACCACAAACCCGGCGATGTCGTACCGGGCTAGCGTGGCCTGTATCTCGGCACGGGCGCGCAGCAGTTTCTCGCGGGCAATCGGGTCGTCTTTTGCGGTGCTCATTGTTCTTTTTCCTTGGGCCAGAACTGGCTCGGGTCGTAGTTGGGCTTGCTCTTGGCTTCCAGATCCTCGGGCAGCTCAGGACGGCGGGCGATCCAGCCGGATGGCACGTCCTGCCCGGTTTTCATGGCCAGGTATTCATGGCTCGCGGTGGCCAGATCCTTGAAGCAATAGCGGCGCTTGTACGGCGTGAGCGGTCCGACGCCAATGAACAAGCCCACGGTAAAGGCGAGCCGGCCAAGGGCGATATACGTGCCGTCGTCCAGCTGCCGCCAGTCCATGAAATGGTTGTCCGGGTCTTTCAGTGCGGCCTCGATGTCGGGGCGTTTCTCAGGGTTGCTCATCGGTCAGATACTCGCTCAGTAGTGAATCGACGCGACCATGCACTTCCCGCAGGAAAGGCCGTGCCGCTTCCAGTTTGGCTTTGTGTTCCGGTCCGCCGTCCTTGAGCTGATAGCGCAGGTAGTCAACGTACTGCTCAAGCTCCAGCAGCGCCATTTGCATGCGGTAGTCGAAGGTTTCGGCCAGCTCAGTCATCGTCCCATTTCCTTGCTATCCAGTATGTCGGCCTGCTCACGGCTCAGCGGTCGCGCCGTGCAGGGGTCCGTCGAATATAGACGACGAATCGGGCTGTCCATCGGCAGGCCGGCGTAGAAACTCTGGCCCTTCTGGATCGCCTTATACTTGCTGTCCGTCTTCACGTTGAAGAGGAAGGCGGACGCCCCGGTGGCGCGCACCGTGCCATAGAACACCCACCAGCCATGGCTGACGGTGGCAAAATCCGCGTCGTCAGTCATCACGCCGCGCGGCCTCTTTGCGTAGCGCCTCCAGATCCTTTATCGCCTCATCCACCGACTTTTTCAGCTCGGTCCGCAGACACAAAATCTGTAGGTTGCGGTCAACCCGCTGCAAGGAAATGAAGTTGTGAATCAGGTATTGCGCGCCGGTAAAGGCCCAGCAGCCAATCACCCAGTCCGAGTAATGCGCGCCAACGGACACGCCAGCCAGCAGGGCGCCGCCCAGCGTAAGCAGGGTCTCCCAGCTCACATGCTTGGCAAGGTTCACAGACCAGCCTCTTCGGGAGTGACAACACGCTTCCAGCCCTCGACCGTGCCCTTGCCAAACTCAGCGGCCCAGCCGCGCAGGGTGTCGTCGCCAATCCGCGCGGCTTCATGGGTTTGGCCCGTGTGCGGATTTGTCCAGAGATACCAGCGCCCGGCGTGGATCATTTCGACACGGCGCAGGGCGTTGCGTTTGGCATTGTGCGTGCCGCTTTCGCGCTTCTTCTTCTTGGCGGGCTTGGCGGGCTTGGTTGCCGCTGCCGTCGCTTCCGGCTCCAGCGGATGGTCCGCGACAGGCACCGCGCCGAACGCGGCGAACGGCGAAGGCTTGGGCGCAGGCGGTCCACCAGCGGGCTTTTCGTCCGTCAGGCTAAAGTGCGCCACGTCCTTCGGCTTGCGCGGTGTATAGGCCTTGCGCGGGGCTTTTGGCGCTTTGGGTTGGCTCCCCAGTAGCGACGGGTCAATGGCGAGTACGGCCTCCTTGAGCGTGCGGCTGTGCATTTCCAGCACATCCATCACGTCTTGGATAAACGCCTGCTCAGCGACGTACTCAGGCTGCTGGGACAGTTCCAGTAACATCGCTTCGCGGGCGCGGATTTCTTCTTGCAGTTGGCGGACGCGTTGGACAGTGGTCGTCATGCTCTACTTCCTTGGTTTTAGTCAATGAATCCGGCGATGGCTGCGCCGTCTAGCAGTCCTTGCTCGCTCAGGTCGAACGCCCAGTTGCGCAGGGAGAGATACAGGTCAGACATCTGTTGCGCGGCGTGATAGCGCACGCTGTCCGGCTCGGCGTCCTCGGCCAGATGCCAGCCAAAATGGTTAACGATCATCAGCGTTACCGCCATGCCGAAGCTCGCGGAATCCATGGCCGGGTTCTCGTAGCCGTTGGACAGGACGGACACGGACGAGGTGTCTGGCTTGCTCGGCATAAAGAAGCCAAGGTTTAGCTCAGTGCTGTAGACGTACAGGCATTCCGGCGCGCGCTCCTGGCCGGTGTAGTGGCGAAAGCTCGCATTAAAAGCTTCGCGCAGCATGGTGCCGTGCCAGTCATAGACGGCATCCACCAGCTCCGTGTAGCGGGTGTGCAGGTACTCCGGCACCACGACAAAATCGCGGATGTCGGACATGTTCAGCGGGTCAAATACGTTATTGGTTTTCATCGGTCAGATTCCTTGATGCGATGTGTCCAGCTCGGGGTCATAGTTGGGGTTTACTTCGTGAATGAAGCGCAACCTAAACGTCAAGATCCGCCCCTTCGGCGTATTGACGATTTTCCCCACGACGTACTCCAGTGACTTGAGCATTTCCTTACGCTGGAACGGCAGGCTGTCCACACGGACGAAGCGCGCCCCTCTCTTGATTGCATCCCTACAAAACTGGATGTTTCTGTCCTGCGGACTGATTGCGGCCATGTCGATATTCCTTCAATCCAAAAGAGGTTCCACCTCGGGGTTTTTCAGCGTGGGTTTCCACGCATTGACCGCTGTCCGCAAGTGGTCCGGGCAGTGGTGCGCATAGGTCTTTTCAACGACCGCCGCCGAATTGCCCAGCACCCCCGCCACGCGCCACAGGTCCACGCCGCTGCGCGCCATCAGCGTTGCAGCGGTGTGCCGTAGGGTGTGCGGGGTCATGCTCAGGAACTTGGGGTTGCCGGTCGCTTCGAACGCGTCCTGTTGCAGCGTGCGAAATTGGCTCTGTAGCTCGGTATCAACATCGAGCACCCACGGCTGGCCCACGTCTTCATCGCGCGCTCTTTCGAGCATCGGCAGCAGCCAGTCCGCGATAGCGACGGACACCTTGCGCTTTGCGGTGGGTTCCTTGCGGGTTTCAACGGTCTGCGCCGCTTGGAAGTTGATGCGGCCAATTTTGAAATCGACTTGTTGCCAGGTGAGGCCCAGCACGGCGGACTTGCGCGCGGACGTGCCCAGCAGCAGCCAGACGAACCGCCAGAGCCGGGACATGCGCCCGGTTTCCGGTTCTTCGACCTGCACGAAGCGCAGCAACCAAGCCGCCTCTTCCTCATCCAGCCACACGTCTTTGGAGGCGGGTTGTGCAGGGACTTTGATACGCGGCACGCCTGCCGGGTTGTAGCCAGCGTTCTCCGTGGCAAACAGGTACGCCGTCCGAAGCAAACTCAGTTCCTGCCGAATTGTGCCGGGCGCTGCGCACTTGGAGACCTGCAATCTGTGCGCGGGATAACCGGGATAAACCGGCGCGCTGCCATTGGCGCGATTGGTTTCGTAAGTCAGGAAGGTGAGCGGCGGCAAGTTGGCAGCGGGTAACTTTCCAAGACTGGCTTTTAACCACGCAATGGACACTTTGCGCCGCTGGCTGTCCGTGACCTTAGTGTCTACGTGGTATTTCTCGTAACAGTCGAGAATATCAGCGACGGTCTCTAAGGCCGGTCCGTCTTTGTCGGCGGACAACTTATCGATGTAAGCAGATAATGCTTTTTGTGCAACTTTTTCGTCTGAGGTTTTCAGTGACCGAATCAGCGCGCGCCCATTGGGGCCGGCGCCGGGGTGGTTGATCGTCCAATAGCCCAGCTTATTCAGTTGGAGCCAGGGCGTGCCGTCCATGCTGCGCTTTCTGGTGGGTTGTTTCATGGTCTTGTCGCTCTGTTGTTACTTGGGGTTATTCACTTTTTGCTCGATGTAATGCACCGGGACTTCATGCGGATAGTCGCAAATGTCCAGTACACAAAGAGTTTTATAGCCGGCTTCACGGGCTTCGCGCTTGGCGTCCATGACGGCAATGTCGCGGATGAAAGTTTTGGATTGAAAACAGTAGTAGCGGGTTAAACCGCCCCATCCGACTTGCACTGAGAGCACTACGTGCAAGCCTCGGGAGACACCTTTTAAGCTGGCCTTTCGTGCATTTTCCCTTCGCTCCGTCTCCTTGTCTGGGATGGAGAGGCCGAGGGCGCGCTGCATGTCGCGCAGCATTTGTTGTTCGGCTATTTGCTGTGATCGAGCGGCTGTCTGTACACGCATGGTTGGGAGTCCGTAAAAATTGTGGTGGTAGTGCCTCACAAGTACGAATTTCAGTGTGCTACAGGTTGTCGTACATCACAATAGCACAACCTCAGTATTTACGTATCTAAGCAACTGCTACACTCTATCGCAATTGGATCACATCCTTGCCGATCAGCTGACAGGCGGCAAGCGATTTTTGAGGTTTGGCTCATGCGCTTCGATGTTCAGGCAATTTTCAACCTTTTTGGCGGACGTTCCGCGATTTTCGCCCGGCTAAATACCCGTCGCCACCCGATAACTATCCGTGCGCTGGACAAGTGGCGCGAGCGTGGTTCCATTCCGCCAGCATGGCTGGCCCATATTTCCAAGTTGGCGGACGCGGACGGTATTGCTTTCAACCTGCACGCTTACTTGCTGCGCGATGCCGCACCGAAGAACGAAGCCAATACTAAAGCCTTACACTCTTTGCTGGATTAATCATGATCGATATGAGTTTGGACGAGATGCACACGCTGGCTCTGTTGCTGGCGGACGAACAAGACAAGGCCGTGACCGAGGACCACAAAGAGCAATACGCCTTCCAGAGCGCAATCCGCATGTGGGTGATCGCGGCGATTGAGGACGGTTTCTGGCGCGTCACCGGCAACACGGCGCTGCTGACCGGCTCGTCACTGGACTTGTTGCTGCTGTGGGGCTTGGACGGTGAGGCGGCGGTATTGGCCCGGCGTATGTCCGCGCACCTCAAAGGCTTGATGGCCGAATATGAGGCGGAAATGCGCAAGCTCCAAGGGATGAGCCGCCACTAGTGCCGGACCTGCTGCCCAACCAGCTCGCCGCGCTGGAGTGGCTGGACAGCGAGCGCACCCCAAGAAATCACGCCTTTCTAGTGCTGGACATGGGGCTGGGCAAGACTGCCGCTGCCATTGCCTATGCTCGCTCCCACAACCCGGCGAGCCTCCTTGTCATCGTCCCCGCTGGGCTGCGCATCCACTGGACGCGCGAATTCGATCTATTCTGGCCCGGCCACCCGGACGTGGAACTGGTCCTGTCCAGCACGCAGCGGATCGGTCCGGCGCCCTTTATCGTGGTGAACTACGATCTGCTGGTTTACCCCACCATCCTCAATCAGTTGCGCACGCGCGGCTGGTCCTTGCTGGTCTGCGATGAAAGCCAGATGGCCAACAACATCGAGACCAAGCGCGGCGGCGCGATCCTCGGGCGTGACGGTCTGGTCGAGCACAGCGCGCAAGTCATTTGCCTATCGGGAACACCCGCGCCCAATCACATTGGCGAGTTGCACGGCTGGTTCCAGGCACTGGTGCCGGGCCTGCTCAAAGGCTCGAAGCAATACCCCGACGTGACCAGCTACTACCGCTTTCTGGCGCGGTACGCGAATTTCAAGGTCGGCCAGTACGGCATCACCGTGCTCGGCTCGCGTAACGCCGGGGAGTTTCGCAAGCGCTTTGCCGGGCTGATCTTGCGCCAGCGCAAAAGCGAGGTGATGAAGGATCTGCCGCCGCTGCGCATGGGCACCGTGACGCTGGAAGCGGACGACCTGAGCGAGCTGCAAGCGCTGCTGGAGCACCCCGACTACGCCGGACTGGCGGACGCCATGGCCAACTTGCGGACGGACGCGCCGGACGCCATGGCAAGGCTCAGGGACGCGCTCAGCAATACCCACCTTGCGACACTCCGTCGCCTCATTGCCATACACAAGATCGATCCGGTCGCCCGGTTGATCCGCGAGGAACTGGTGGGGGGCGAAAACAAGTTGGTCGTGTTTGCTCACCATCGCCAGCTGCTGGAAGGATTGCACGCCCTGTTGTACAGCTACGGACTGTCGCCGTGCATGGTTCACGGTGGCGTTCCGCCGAAAGAGCGTCAACGCCAAGTCGATCATTTCCAGAACTTCAAACGCTGCCGAGTGTTCTTGGGGCAACTCGACGCCGCAGGTGTGGGCTACACGCTCACCGCGTCCAGTGACGTACTCATGGCCGAAGCCAGTTGGTCGCCTGCCAAGAACCTGCAAGCCATCAATCGTGTGTCCCGCATAGGCCAACAAAACGCCTGTCTGGCCCGCTTTGTCTCACTCGCCGGGTCCGTGGACGAGATTGTGAACATGGTGCAGCTGCGCAAACTTGACGCCCTGAATTCGCTGCTACTCTGAGGTTTCAGTGTTAAGTAGTTAAGTAAACACTTATCTACAGGACACCACTTTAACCCAAACAGCGAAACAGAGGCCCGTCATGCATCTGTCTATTTCCGTAGAAAATTACGACTCCCCGCAACAAATTCGCAGCCTTGCGAGCGCCTTAACCCTCTTTGCCGGTGAACTTGAGACGAACGGTCGCACTTCTGACGCAGTTGGTTACGGCGCTGCCGGTACGCCTATTGGCACCTCATCGACGCTCGGTGAAAAACCGACGCGCTACGCCGATGGTTCCGGCGCAGGCGAACCCGGCCAGACCGAACCAAAACCAAAGCGCACCCGCAAAGCCGCCGCCGCTGCGCCTGAGCCCGAAGAAGACCCGGACACCCCGCCCGAGGACAGCGACGACGGCGAAGAAGACGCACCGCCGCCGAAGGAAGCCAAGGCCAACGGCAAGCTGAATGGCAAGGCCGCTGGCGACGACAAGGCGCTGCGCCAAGAGGTGCTGGAACGCTTCGCCAGCTATGCCGATGAAGCCGGCGTGCTGGAAGGTAAAGCGCTCCTGGGCGAATTCAATGCGACCAAGTTCAGCGAAGTCAGCGGCACCGATCTGCGCGCCTTCGCCAAGCGCCTGACGGTGCTTGAAGCCTCGCTATGAACGCCCCGGTCACAGAGGCCAAAGACAGCGAGCACAGCGCGCTGGGTGGTTCGGTCATTGCCCTTGTTGAAATCTGTCCGGGCTCGTACCGGCTCAGCAAGGGCATGCCGAACACGGCGGGGCACTTCGCCCGTGAGGGCTCGCTCGCGCATGAGCTGGCTGCGCATTGCCTCGACACAGGGTTGAACCCCAAGCGCTTCGAAGGCAAGACGCTGCCCGGCTACGAAGACATGCCGATCAACAAGGAAATGGTGCTCTACATTGGGGAGTACGTCGCCTACTGCCGCGCCCAGTGCGAGCCGGGCGACGTGGTGCTGATCGAGGCCAGTTTCAACCTTGATGAGCTGGTGGACGACGCGCCGGAATCGCTGTTTGGTTCGGCGGACTTCACCCGCTACCGCCCCCGGACCTGCCACCTGCTGACGCTGGATCTGAAATACGGCTCGGGCGTGGCGGTGGAGGTGCGCACGGAGTCCGGCCAGCCGAACCGCCAGACCCTGTACTACGCAACGGGCGCCACGCTGGAGCTAAAGAAGCGCGGCTACAAGGTCAAATCCGCCAGCGTGGGCATCTACCAGCCGCGCGCCCTGCACCCGCACGGTCCGGTGCGCATGGCGGACGTGAGCGCCTTGGACTTGCTGGACTGGATGGGCGACTTGGCGGTCATTGTCCGCGAAGCCGGACGCCCGGACGCGCCACTGGTGGCAGGGCACCATTGCCGGACCAAGTTCTGCAAGGCGCTGCCGCGCTGCAAGGCGCATCAGGCGTGGTTGATGACGCAAGCACAGCTGGAGTTCAGCGACGGCCTGCTGCAACCCGTCTTCGACGCGCCCGAACTGCTCAGCCATGACGACATCACCGCGATTCTCGACGCCGCCCCGGCGCTGGTGGCGTGGGTGAAGGCTTGCCAAGACTACGTGCATCGCACCCTGGAACGTGGCGACCCGTTTGAACACTGGAAGCTGGTGGACAAGCGCGCCACCCGTAGTTGGGACGGCGATCAAAACGAGATTGCCGATGAGCTGGTGAAGCTCGGCGCCGATCCGTCCGCTATTTGGGAGCGCTCGCTGCTCTCGCCTGCACAAGCAGAAAAGCTGCTTGAGAAAGACCGCCGCCCCGGCTTGGCCAAGCTGACCAAGAAGGTTTCCAGCGGCACCACCCTCGCGCGTGATACCGACTCTCGACCGGGCGTAGCCTCCGGTCCCGCTGCCGAATTTACGCCTATCTGAAACAGTGAATCGGAGAAACAGCCATGTCCGGCGAAGCCCGTAGCGAAGTCATCATCAGCCCCGAAGGTGTCTTGATGTTTGAGCACCTTTTCCGTCCACGCGCAGACCAGAAAACGCGCGACGGACGCCCGAAGTTTACTGCCACGTTGTGCATTAAACCCAAGCACCAGAAAACCGCCGCCTTCAAAGCGATGAAGGCCGCTGTTGACGGCGTGAAGGCCGAGAAATGGGGCGATCAAGTACCGAAGAAACTGAAAACCCCGTTCCTCACCGTGGACGATCTGGACAAGGTGCCGAACGGCATTGAGGAAGGCGACGTGTTCATTCGCGTCACCGCCGTCAACAAGCCCAAGCTGGTCGATCAGCACGTCCACGAAATCATGGACGAGTCGGAGTTGTTCGCCGGGTGCCGCGTGCGCATGTCGATCCAAGCCTACACATGGACCGACGACAAGGGTGGTAAGGGCATCAGTTTCGGCCTCAACAACGTGCAGAAGATCGGGGACGGCGACCACCTGAGCGGCGGCTCGCGCGCAGAAGACGATTTCGACGAAGTGGAAACCGACGAAGAAGAAGACCTACTCAACTGAGGGAGGCGGCGTAAGTATCTACTTGGATACTTACGCCTTTTTTATGTCCGACGACCGCCTGCACATCGATTTCGAATCCCGTTCCCTGCTGGATCTGACGAAGGTCGGAACGGTGATCTACGCCAACGAACCCAGCACATACGTCTGGTGTTTCGCATGGGCCTTCAACCACGACAAGGTGGCCCTGTGGGAGCCGGGCCAGCCGATCCCCAAGCGCATCATCGAGCACATCGCCAACGGTGGCACCGTGTCCGGCTTCTCGGTGCAGTTCGAATACCACATGTGGAACATCGTGCTGCCGCGACAGCTCGGCCAGGTACTGCCGCCGATGACCTACCAGCAACTCGACTGCACACAAGCGCGCGCCGTGGTGATGGGCCTGCCGCGCAACCTCGACGCGCTGGCCGGGGCGCTGGATCAAAAGCATCACCGCATGCAGAAGGACGCCGCCGGACGCCGCCTCATGCTCCAGATGGCCCGTCCGCGCCACGTCGCGCCGGACGGCAGCGCGACGTGGTGGGATGACCCCGACCGTCGCCACCGGCTCGGCCTGTATTGCGTTCAGGACGTGGAAGTAGAGCGCTATTGCGAGCACTACCTGCGTCCGCTGACGCCCCAGCATCGCCAGTATTGGGAGATGGATTTTCGGATGAATTTTATCCGGGGCATCCAGATTGATACGCAGCTGGTGGAGCAAGCCCGCGACCTGCTGGCCCTCGCCGCCAAGCACGCGAACAAGCAGATCCGCCGTATCACAGGCGGCGCCTGTACAGGTATCGCGCAGATCCAAGGTCTGCGCGCATGGCTGGCCACGGAGGGCGTGGAGACGGACTCGCTGGACAAAGAGCACCTGCAAGCGCTGCTGGACAATGAGGACATCGACGGCAAGGCCCGTGAAGCGCTCCAGCTGCGCCAAGACTTCGGCAAGGCGTCACTGGCCAAGATCGCCCAGTTTGTACGGCGGACGGCGGACGGACGCATGCACGGCCTGCTGTTGTTCAACGGCGCCGGTCCGGGGCGCTGGACCGGACAGGGCGCGCAGCTGCACAACCTGCCCCGCCCGGAACTGGAGGCGGCAAGCGTCGAGTACGTAGTACGCGTACTACGTAATACGTACTACACCGCTCAAGAGAAATACGCCCTGCTGGAAATGCTGTTTGGCGCGGTCCTGCCAGCGATGGCGGACGCGATCCGGGGTTTCATCATTGCCCAGCCGGGCCACAAGCTGCTGGTGCGCGACTTCTCGCAGATCGAGGGGCGCTGTATCTCACGCATAGCCGGCGAGCAGTGGAAATTGGACGCCTATCGGGACTACGACGCCGGACGCGGACCGGACCTGTACAAACTGGCGGTGGCCAAGGCGTTCGGCATATCTGTCGAGGACGTGGACAGCTACCTGCGTCAGTTAGGTAAAACAATGGAATTGAGCCTTGGTTTTGCCGGGGGAGCGCCGGCTCTCAATAAGCAAGCACGTAAATACAGAATCAATCTCGCTGACTATTACGCGATTGTTTCGCAGTCTGTGAGCCGTTCGGCAGTTTCTAAAGCGGAATGGGGATGGACAACTTTCGGGTTTAAAACAGGCATTAAAGAGCGTACTTGGATGGTCGCGGAAATGCTCAAGTTGGCCTGGAGGGAGACGAATCCCGCGATTGTAGAGCTGTGGAACAAGCTGGACGAGTGCGCTATCGCGGCGGTGCGTGAGCCTAAGAAGGTGTTTACCTACCGCGCCATCTCGTTTCAGCTGGGCAAAATCAAGGGTATCCCCTACCTTATGTGTCAATTGCCATCAGGGCGCATCCTGTACTATCCCTACGCCACATGGACGGAACAAACGACACCGTGGGGCGCTCAGAAAGAATCAGTACGGTTCATGGGGATCAACCCCCTCAACCGCAAATGGACATCCTCACACGGACGCGGCGGACTATGGGCAGAGAACATCACCCAAGGAGACGCATTCGATCTGATTGCAGCGGCCATGCTGCGTTGCGAAGACGCTGGATTCCCTCCCGTGTTGAGCGTGCATGACGAAAACATCGCGGAGGCTCCACTGTGGGCCGATGACGCGCTTTACGGACGCCTTATGGCACAGCGTCCGCCGTGGGCTAGAGGCATGCCGCTTGCAGCGGACGGCTTCTCAGGCCATCGCTATGCCAAAAAGTAAGTAGATAAGTAAATACTTGTGCACTGGCAATTCATCACATATATTGCTACAAGGTGTCGCACTTTTGCGGCATTTTGTGGCTAGAATTACTTAACCTGTGGGGGTTAAAAGTATGACAATTCGGAAACAGAAGGTTTGGGCCATCATTGGGCAGAAAGGCGGCGATGGTAAATCCACCGTTGCTTATGCCCTCTCTTACTTCCTTGCTAGGAAGGGCTCGAAAACGGCTCTCATAGACGTGGACAGGCCTCAGTTTTCCAGCGTGCTCCTAAGCAAACTATGGGATCTAGAGGCGAGCAAGAAGACAGACGGACCTGTTAAGCCCAAGCTCAGCTTTGACCTTCTGCGTTGTCAGAACTCCAGAGATATTCCCCGCATCAGCGAGGGATATGAGGCCATCGTTTTTGATGGAGCGCCGCACGCCAGTGTTGAAACACTCAACATCTGCCGGACGGCGGACTGCATTGTGATCCCCACCCGTACCTACACAATCAATCTGAAACCGGCGTTTGATATAGCAGCGGAACTTACCGCCAACGGAATCGATAAAAGGAAAATTATCTTTCTTATCAGCCAAGCGCTCAGCGATTCAGAAGTTCGTGATGCTAGGGAAACTATTGCTGCACGCGGGTATCGAGTAGCAAGCGAAGACTTGCGCACCTATGCCGCGTATGGCAAGGCCGGTAATGCTGGGCGTTCCGTATTGGAGGTGTCTTTTCCGACTTTGCGCGAACGTGCAGAAACCATCTTTACCGAGCTTGCTAACACTTAATCACACTGACCCCGAGGCTTTCAAAATGAGTATCAGAGAAATTCCAGAAGACAAAGATGGACGCATGATAAACAGCGCGCTGGGCCAGCGTAATAGAGGTGCCACAACCCGCATGTCTATTGACCTGACGGCGGACGAACAAAAAGAATTCTTGTTAGAAGCGGTAGAGCACAACATGACCTTGCGCGGCTACTTCTATCACTGCTGGAGGAACAGCCAGAAAGCAGAGGGGCTGTTTTCGCGCACCCTCAACCAAGAGCCTTCGGGCAGCGACATCGCGGAGATTGCCCTGGCCCATGCAAAGAAGCGCATAGGCGCCTAAAGGCTACGCCCATTAAAAAGCCCGCCGTAGCGGGCTTTTTGTTGGGCTAAAGATGGATGCCGACAAACAGCAGCAGCACCATGATGAACGTCAAGCACAGCAGCAAACTAGAGACCCAAGCAGGCATAGCCACCTCCGCAGTATTTGGTTAATTACGTATCACCATCCTGATTTCTTCTTGCCCGCGATCTTCTTGTAGATCGTTTCCGCCGTCCCTTCGATGGGGGGAAGCTCTTTCTTGTTGCCCTCTTTCGGCGGCAGCATGGCGTTCACCAATTTCTCACCGGCCAAGGGGATACCCACCGCCGTGAGCCCCATACCCACCGGGCTGTTGCGCAGCGGGGTAGCCGCCGCTTGCAGCAGGGGCTCCGCGATATGCTGGTACACCGTCCGCGCCGCCTTGCGTTCGGCGGTGTTGGTGTTGGGTGAGTTGTTCGGCCCGGCCAGATCGAACGGGGTTTGTAGCAAGCTGGCCGCGTTGCCCGCGCTTGCGCCCGCCAGCGCTGCCACGGGTGAAGCAGCGTACTTCACACCGCCGCCCAAGGCCTGAATCAAGGCATCAAACTTGCCGTAACCGCCCGCCCCTGAAAAAGCGCGCTCACCTTTGGCCCACGGCGTCAGCTGGCGACTGTCTGGACGACTGAACGCCTTGTCCCGCGCTTCCCATACCCCGTAACTGATCCCAGTCATTGCCGCCATGTGGGCAAGGTAGCTGGCCCCCATCTTGCTCCGTTCGGCTACCGTCAGATCCTTGTCTTTCGCGGCCTTGAGCATGCGGTTGATGATGTTTTTCTGCGCCGCGTAGTTGAAGCTCTGGAGCTGGAAGGCCACAGAACCCAACGGCTCGTTGGCCCACGCCGGACGCGTGGACGCGGACGGACGCTGAATCGCCTGATCGACAAAACGCAGCATGGCCGTTTTGTACTTGTCCGCCATCGGCCCTTTCAGATCGGCCACGGTGGCATGCTTGCCGCCCAAGTCGCGCACGAATTTAGTGAACGCCGGCTGATCCTCGACCTTAATCCCCAGCTCGCCCAGGAAGCGCTCCGTCTTCGCCTTGCCCTGCCGTCCGGGCGCGGACAGGCGTTTTAGGAAGTCCATGGCTTGGCCAGTGCCGGTTGCGCGCTGGTAGCTGGTCAGGTGTTCCAACCCGTTGCGCCCGAAGAAACGCGACAGAATGGCCGCTTGCGTGCGGCTGGTGGGGTCGCCCGCCGAAGAACGCGCCGCCATCAAGCTGTGCTGTCCGCTACCGCCGACAATGCCGGACGCCTTGGCCACGTCGAACATGTTTTCCAGCTTGTTACTGCGGCCTTTCTTGCCAGCTACGCCCGCGCGCACCGCGTTATAGGCGTGATCGCCCATGGCCTTGATCGCCGTAGGAAGGTCGCTCATTTCGCCCATGCTCGCGCGCAGACTCGGGGTCAGCAGCTCAGTCATCGAGCTGAGCACGGATTTTTCCATGCTGTCCAAGGTGGTCACGGTCTTGGTGAAACTGGCAGCCTTACGCCAGCCGCTGCCCAGCTTGGAATCAGAGATACCCATGCTCGTACCGACCAACTTATTAAACTCGTCGAGCACGCCGCTGATTTCCGGGTCTTGCTTGCGCATCGCGTCCGTGATGGTGTCCCAGTGCTTGAAGTTGTCCCCGAACGGCTGAAACTTGCCGTCGATCATGACGCCTGACTTCGCCGTCTCGGCGCGCTGCACGGAGCGGTGCAGGTAGCTCGACAGCATGGCCGGGATTTCCTTGACATAAAAATCGTCCAGATGTTTCGCCGCCTCTTTGGAAAAGACGCGCGATTTCAGGTGCGACGGCGTGCCCCCGCCGCTGGCTGTGTTAGCACTGCCTGGCTTCTGCGCATCGCCATTCACTTCGCGGTGCCAGTAGTCTTCTGCGGCCTTCTGTAGCTGCGAGTCAGTCATCTGCGGATTGTCTTGCTTGTACGCTTTCTTCGCGGCAGTCAGGAACTTGCTGCGCTGGCCAGCGACCTCGCCATTATCCAGCACGCGCTGGAAGTAGCCTTTGACATGGCCCACGTCCACGCCAGCGTCTTTCAGGTACTGGTGCATCTCCTTGTAAAACGCCTCGACCTTTTTAGCGGCCTCGCCCATCACGCCACGGCGCGGGGTGTTGGGGTTTTCCACCAGCTTGACGATCTGCGCTTGCGCCTCGGGCGTGTTCAGCTTGTTCTCACTCAGCCAGTCATCCAGCTTCTCGATTTCATGCTCGCGCGGATTGGTCTGCTGCTGCTGACGCTCATCGAAGCTCGGGCCTTTGCCGCCCTTGTCGCCGGCTTGCACATGGATCTGATCCGCGATCTGCTCGCCAATGTCGCCCTTGAAGGGCTTCACCAGACTGCGCATGCTGCTGTCGGTGTCGGTCATGACGCGGCGATAGGTGTCCGCTACTCGTCCGCGCTTGGTCGGACGCTCCTGATTAAACAGGGCTTTGGTTGCGTGGCTCAGATCGCGGGCAATATCAGCGGGCGAACTCTTGTCATCACCGTGGAACAGGCGTTTGTAGATCGCCTTGATTGGGCCTGCAATACGGCTGGGCACCGCGCCAAGGTCCAGCAGCGTGCCTTGGCCGTGGCTCGCCGCCTTGTCCGCCGGACTGTCACTGCCGGACAGCTTGAAGTCCTTGGCGTCCTTGTCGGCTTGGGCCTTGTCCTCGGCGGCTTTCTTCGTGGCGGCGGCTTCGTCGTTCTTCGCCTTGGTTTCCTTCTCGCTGGCCGCGCGCTCGGCTTCGGTCTGGCCTTTCAGCTCCAGATCGGGGGCTTTCTCTGGTTTCTTGCCAAGGTAGCGGTCCGCGCCTTCGCGCTCCAAATCGCGCAGTTCTTCAAACAGGTCCGCATGCCGGTTCTCTTGTGCGCGGGTCATCTTTTTGCCGTTGTTGTACAGCGCTTGCATTTCCTCGGTGATCGCCTTGAACCGGGCTTTTTCCGCATCGTTCAGGGGTAGCGGAATACCGGCGTCATCCTTGCCGACGTGCAGACGCGGACCGTCCGGGCCAAGGCGCACGTCCGGGTGATGCCGTTCTAGTTGCTGACGCAATACCGCCTCGTCCGTGGCGTTGGGTCCGGGTGCTGGCTCGGCTTTCGGTGCAGGCGCTGGCTCAGCCTTGGGTGCAGGCGCTGGCTCGCGCGGCGCACGCTGGTTGCGCGCCTCCAGTGCGGCGGCCATGTCGTCGATCAGCGCAAGCTGCCGGTCATTAAGCGGCTTGCCCTTGCCAGACTTTGCCCTGGCAATCAGGTTGCGCGCTTTCTCGACGGTCATGCCGCTGTACCCGGTTATCAGGCTGTGGATGTCCGGGTTACTTGATAGCCACGCACCTTTCTTGACGGTGCCATCAGCGCCTGTGCTGGTCTTGTCGCCACGTTCATTCCAGTAGGTGGACGCTAATTCGCGGTCGATGGTGTCCAGCACTTCGACTGGATGTGTTCCCTGTGCAGCGGGAGTCTCTGCCGGGGTTTCAGCGGCTTTCGCCTCTGGCGCGGGCTCAGGCGCCTTGCTGTTGACCAGATCGTCGTATTCCTTTTGCAGCCGGGCGGTTTCTTCGGGCGGATCAAACGCCTTGGACGTGGCAATCTCATGATCGAGCGCGGTCGCGCGGCGCTGCTGCTCTGGCGTCAGGTGATCCAGATTTGGCGTGCCCGGCTTCGCGGCGGGCTTTTCCTGCGGCGCAAACGCGCGCGCAAGAATGTCGTCCGGTCCGCCCGGTGCTTTTTCAGCGGGCGGCGCGGGCTCTGCGGGAGCGGGCTCAGGGGCAGGCTCCGGTGTTTTTGGCTCAGCGACAGGGCTCGGCTCAGGTGTTTCAGCCGGGCGTTCATGGGGCGCCCCCTCTGGCTTTGCGGCTTCTACCGGGTTCTGGCGCAGCACGCGGTTGACTGCGCCCTTGCGGGTGAAGCCGGCACCCATCAGGCGCTCAGCCTCTGCCATGTGTGGTTCTGGCACGTCCGCCAGTCCGGCTTTCTCAAATTCGCCGCGCAGCTGCTCACGCTCTTTGTTCGGCAGGCTCGATTGCGCGGCACGGTCCTGTGCCATCCGCGCGCTTTCCGCACCCTCTCCGGCGTACATAGGGTTTGCATCGCTGGTCTTGCCTTCGTTGGCGGCAGCACGCTCGCGCTCGCGCTCGGCCAAGCGGAAAGCGCGCTCGGTCTGCTGCTCGCTACGCTCGCGCGCCATGCGGTCGCGGTCCGTTTCCGGTTTCAGGCCCAGTTCTTCGCGCTGCGGTGCGGTTTCGCGCATGCGCTGTTGGTTGCCGGACGCTTGGGCATGCCCTACCACGTCCCCCACGGACACATCGGGCTGCTGATTGAACAGGTTGCCAAGGCGCGAAATGTCCGCCGGGTTTGGCGGCAGCGGGTCGATCTGCCCCAGCGCATCGACGGCCATGCCGCGCGGTGCCAGGGTGTCAGTGTGCGCCTGCTGCCCCAGTGCATCGCGGACCGGCAGCACGCCCTCGGGAATGTGAATCCCGTCCGGGCCAACCTCCACTTGAGCACGCGGCCAGATGTTCGGTTCGTCGTTAAACAGGTTGGCCAGCTCGCTCTCGGTCTGGTTGCGCGCGCGGTACTGCTCCGGGGTGAGCCCGGCTCCGCGCCCGGTGCCGGTTTTTGACGATCGTATGGTTTGCGACGGCGGCAGGTTCACGCCCGTGTTCTGCTCTATCTGGTTGCGCTGGAAGTCGGGATCTTCCATATCCAAACCCGCACGGCGTTTGGCGTCGGCGGCAGCATCGTACCAGTGGTTTCGCCACAGCTCGGTTTCCTCCGGCGACATGTCCCCGACGTTTCTGCCGGTGCGCGCTTTTACCCAGCCGCCGAAGTCATCCAGCGCATGCGCACCGCCAGCCATGCCGCCCGTGATAACGCCGCCGGTTACGCCGGCCAGCGCGGTCTGCTCAGGGCTATAGCCACCCTCTTGCAGTCCGGCCATCGAGCGCGAGAACTGCACCACGGGATCGAGCGCCGCATTGGCGAGGAAGCCGGGCAGCACATTTTTGACCGCCGTCCCGACCGCTGTTGCCTCACGGCCCGCACCGGGAACGAAAAAGTTGGTGGGGTCATACAGCGAGCCCATCAGGTTAGAGCCCGCGCTACTGGCGCCCGCGATCACTCGGCCCAGTTCGCTGTCCGCGCTGCTGGCTGGCTTAACCACTTGAGCAAGCGCCTCATCGCGCGCTTGTTCCTGCGCGAAGCGCATGCTCTTTTGCATGCCGGTGTCGCGCAGCCGCGCGGCCAGTGTCGGCTGTGCCAGAGCAAACGCGCTGGCCCCGCCGGACCTTGGTTGTTGCGCGTTGCTGGTTAAGTTATTGGCCAGTGATCTGTCCACCCCACCACTGGCAAAAGCGTCGTAGACCGCCGTAAGCGGTGTTTGGTGGAACGCCTGATTCAGCAGGACTGGTGCGATTTCCAGCTCGTTCGCCCCACCGCGTTCCATGTTGGCAAAGCGGTTAAGCTCAGGGTCAGTAGCGCGCTCCTGCACCAGCTTCGACGGTCCAGTTGATTGCGGAAGCGTGTCGTAAGTCATGCCGTCGTCGCCCACAACACCACCGCGTCCAGTGGGGACGCTGGGCGACGGGCTGAACAGGCGCTGGAGCATGCTGGGTTGCTGCACCACGTCAGACGGCGGCGGTTGCGGTTTCAGGAAGTCGCGCCCCGGCGGCGCGGCAGCAGGCGCTGGCTCCTTCGGAATCAGGTGGTCAAAGGCACCCGCGCGGGCCGTTGTTATGGCGGGCATGGGCGGCGTCGGTAGAACACTGCCGTTGGCGATCCGGTCCATGCGGTCCGGCTGCATAAGCGTGATGTCTGGCTCTGTCTGCTTGAAATACTGGCCCAACTCATCCGCTGGCCACAGCTTCGATTGAGATTGCCCCGGCGCGAAGGATGTCCCTTTGGGTGTTTCAACCCACTGCCCGCCAGAAAACCCATCCACGCCGTTGTATTGCGATTCATTGGAAAACGTCGGGTGGTTGGGCTTCTTGAACTTGTCGGTAAAGTGGCCGTTGTCCGCCTGCTGGGTCTGGCCGGACATCAGCTCTTGATAAGCGCCGCGCATGTCATAGTCGTAGGAATCTTTGACGCGATTGTTCGCTTGAGCCCACAGGTTGAATTTCTGCTCATCCTCTGGCGAAAGCTGCGTGTTATAGCGTTCCGTGAAGTCGCGCGGGTCCGCACCAGCCACAACCGGCGCTTTCGGAATCAGATGGTCAAAGGCGCCCATGGTCAGATCCCCGCTGCTTGAATGGCTTGGTCTGGCACCCCTCGGGCGCGCAGTTCCGCGATAACCGCCTCGCGCGGTGCGTGCTGGTCAATTGCCGACTTGGCGTCAGCTAGCAGCGAATCAACCTCAGCCGGGGCAGCCGCTGGACCGGCGCCCGGTACTGGCTGGACCGGCGCGGCGGCAGCGGGTGCCACCACCTGCGCCACTGGCGCCCGTCCGGTCAGCTGCTGTCCGGTCAGGCGCTGGCTCAGGTCTGGATTACCCGCCAAGATCGTCTGCGCCAGTGGGGACGCAACCCGGCCCGCCGGAGAGCCGCCGTAGATGTTGGACACGGGAGCAGGCAGCGACGGCAGGTTGTCAGGCAGTGGAACCTCGCCATACGAGCCCCAAACCCTCGCTTGAGGGCGCGTAGCGTCCGGGTTTTCCGGCAGCACATCGCTCATCGCGCGCATGCGTGAGGCGGTCGGGTTGTTGCGGGTTTCGGCATCGCCGTTGTTCATGTAGTAAACGGTGCGCTTGGTGATTTCGTCCGTCACGGCTTGCGATAGGTTCGGTGGCAGGTTGTTTTTTAGCGACTCTTGCACGGCATCCATTTCGGCTTTGTTCATCTGCCCCGGCGCTGGTGGCTTGCCGCCCGATTTGGCCGCTTCCATGCCAAATGGATCGAGCGCGTTTATGTTGGTCTTGTAGGTGTCGCTCGCGGACTTGCTGTCCGCCGTGTACTTCGTGCCGGTCAGGGTGTTGTCCGAGGTGTAGTGCCGGTCCTTCGATTCCTGAGCGTTGTTAAGCACAGTCTGGGCCAGGGTATTCGCCTCGGCGGTGCTGTAGCGGCGGTTGCGGTCATAGCCCACACCGGCCTGCGAGTCCGCGCTGTACTTGGTGCCCACTAGCTGCTGGTCGTCCCCATAGCGGCGGTCGCTGGATTCCATATTGTTTTTACGGTGAATCTCATCCGCCGTCCGGTTATAGCCATAGAAGGTGTTGGCCACGTCGCCGCCCGTACCGCCCACCACCCGCGCCAGTCGGGAGTCAAAGTCCGGTCCGGGCGTGAAATTCGGGTCCAGTGCTTGAAATGAATATTGCGAAGGTACGACCTTGGCCACGTTGTCGATGAATTGCAGGTTGCCGCTGCGAATCATCCCCGGCAGCACGCCCTGATAGTTTCCGGTTTGCAGGTTGTTCGCGACATCCGCAAGGCCGCTCTGCTGATTCTGGATCACGTCGCCCTGCAACTGGTGCAGCCGCGCGTTGCTCGCGTAGCCCTGAATTTGCAGGTCGCGCAACGGGTTAGGCGCCAGTGCCTTGAACACGTCGCCCAGTGCGCCGACTTCGTTGCTGTAGGTCGGTACGCCGTTCGCGTAGAGCGGGTTTGCATAAGTGGGCATGGTCTTACCTCCGCGCCAAGAGCGAGCCGACGCCCTTGGCTGCTGTGCCGTACCGGGACTGCTGCGCGGCTGGCAGGAAATACCCTTGCGCGTTGGAGAAAAGGCCACCCATCAGGCCCGGCGCCGCCGCGTCCGCCGCCGCCTCGCCCGCCACTCCGGCGGACGGCGCGAAGCCCGCCAGATTGCCGCTATAGCCGCCGATAGATGCGCCTGCATTGGCTGAGCCGCCCATGGCCGCGCCATACGCGCCGGCCCCCGCCGCACCGCTGGCCAGCCCCGGCGCACCCCCGGCGCCGTACATTTGCAGCGCGGTGCCGAGCAGTTCCTGCGTCTTGTTGTCCCCGGCATGCTTGGCCATGGCGTTCTGTATTTCACCTGGCAGCAGCGCCGAACTCATGCGGCTGAAGCCGCCCAGCATGTTCAGCTGGCCACCCGTGTTCTGGTTCAGGATCTGATTGCCCAAGCCGACATCACCGTAAGACTGGAGCCGGGCGCGGGCCTCGCCCATGCTGCGCACGTCTGCATTCGCCTTGTCGCGCTGCTTGCTGGCTTCTTCCTGCACCACTTTCGGCTGACCTTGCGCACCGCCGGACGGCGCCTGATAGTCCGCCGTGCCGGGATCGCCCGGCAGCGTGGTCGATTCGCTGTAGGCCGCTTGGCGCTTGGCGGCGGCGTCCGCCAGTGCGGCGTCCTGAGTCGCGCGCGTGGCGTTGCCCATGGCTGGGTCCAGCGCGGCTTGGCGCTCTTTGCTCAAGCCTTGCTGCCGCATCATTTCGGCGTTTTGCGCGTCCTCGCTGGCATTCTCCATCGCCGCTTGGCGCTTGCTCTGCGCGTTCGCCTGTATGGCCGTGCCCGCGACCATCGCCGCTATCGCATAGGGATTGCACATCGCGTTATCCCACCTTGCCGGACGTGCGGCTGAGCGAATTGGTGTAGGAATCCCCGGCGGTCGCCTTGCGGATCGCGTCTGTGGTCTGCTGGTTGACCAGATACGTACCCAAGCCAGACGCCACGTTGTTGATGACCGGCGACAGCGGGGAGAAATTCGGCATGGCGGACATGCTCTGTGCTTGGCTCTGCGCCACGTTGGCCACCGCGTCCGGGTCCGCCGAGGCTTGCAGCATGGAGACCAGACTGGCTTTCTGTGCGGCCACGTCGGAGCGCGCCTTGTTCGCGTAGTCCTGTCCGGTGTCGTAGACGCTTTGCTGTTGCAGGGCGTAGTCCTTATCCAGCGCAGCGGTTTTCTGCGCGGCCACGGACGAACCCAAATTGCCGCCGCGCGACAGCGCGTAGGTCAGGGCTTTTTGCTGGTCTTTGTATTGGGTCTGCAACTGCGGCAGCGCGAAGTCGTTGTAGGCTTGCGCGCGCTTGGCGTAATACGCATCGTCAAACCCGCCCTCATGCGTGGTCGTGGTGTCCGCGCTGTTGTACAGCTGCGTCGGCAGGTCCGCCCACTGGCCATTGGTATTGGCCTGTACCCGTCCGCCCGGACCTTGCACGCCCGGCGCGCGTGTACCGGCCCAGCGCAAATTGCCTTGGTTGCCGTTGGCCAAGTTGTACGCGGTGCCCGCTTGGTCGTAATAGGTGCCGTTGCTGATCCCGCGCACATTAGGGTTGATCGGTACGCCGCCCGGTGTAACGGTCGTGACCGCGCGCCCGTCAAAAATATTGTCGATCTGGCCCATGCCCTGCCGGATACGCGCCTGCCGCGCTTGTTCTTGCTCGCGCTGATAGTCCACGCCGTCATTGCCACCGCCACCGCCGCCGCCCAAGCTCATGGCGTCACCTCGATTTCATAGAGTTGTTGAGCGGGCTTGTAGCCCAGCTGCTGCGCGCGACGTGCCCAGCCAATCCGCTTGCTCGCGAATTGAACGTGGGAGCACTCCAGCTGCGCCGCGTAGCGTTTGCAGGCGGCGAATCCTGCCTCCAGTGCAGCGGGCAAGCCCGGCACCGTGTACGCCAGTAAAACGAACAACTTGCCGAGGCTGCTGCGCGGGTTGATTTCCTTGCGGCAGATGAACACGCCCACGGGCTCGCCTTGGTCGCTCTTGACCACAAACAGCACCCAATGCCCGGCCATGATTTCGGCATACAGGGCCGGTGCGAAAAAGGGCTCACCCTCGCGCTGCGACACACGCAAACAGCCGTCCGCCAGCAGCGGATAGGCGCGTTGGATGTCGGCCATATCAACGGCGGGCTGGCAGTTCATGGCAGTTCTCCGGGTAGAACACATAGGTCGCGAAGTCCTCGCCATGCCGGCCCATGCGCTCGTTGACCGATTCGCGCAGTCCGCCCAAGTGCTCCAGCCATTCACAGGCGACCGTGTTTTTGATGGCCACGCGGCACTCCGCGCGGCGAAAGCCCCGCTCGCGCATGGCCGGAATCATCTGCTTGCACACCAGCTTGGTCGCGGCGGTGGCAATCTCATTGGTGCGCACGGTGCCCATGGCCCACGGAGCCCAAAAGCCCGGCCAAACCTCATACGCCCCGACCAGAAACGCCGGCTCGTTGTCATCGGTGCCCAGGCACCAGAGAAAGCCGTCGCCGGTCGTGCCGTGCAGCTGGTAGGCCAGCTGGCCAGCGTCGTCATCCCAGCGCGTGGCGAACACTTCCAGCCGGTCTTGCAGGCGCAGCCGCTCGCAGACGTACAGCATGTTTTCGTAGGTGGCGGGTAGCTCAACCATGCTTAATCCCCCTGCCCAGTGAAATGCACCATCAGGTTTGCCAGCCGCGCATAGCCCTTGGTCCGGCTTTTCAGGGTCAGGCTAAAGTGCGTGGACTGGCCCACGGCGACATTGCGGCCCCAGCTGCCGTAGGTGGAATCTTTGATCTTGGCGATCAGCTCTTTCACGTCCGGCTGCTGCGGATCGAGCGCCATGAATACGTCCCAAAACCCTTCAGCCCCGACATCCACGCTCTCGACGTTCTTGGTCTGGCCCGGCTGTCCAGCGTCCAGAAAGGGCAGCTGCACCTCGTATTCAAATTCCTCGTCTTGCGCGTATTCCTGTCCGGTCTGTCCGCCATACAGGCACAGCTGGTCGCCTACGCGCGCGATGATGGAGCGGTGGGAAACGGCGAGGTCCGTCACCGTGCGCGCGGCGTCTGTATCGCCCAGTTCCTCCAGCACGTAGGTCGTCCACGCGCTGACTTTGGAGCCGGGGAAGTGGCTAAAGACAAACATGGTTGGCCCCACGGCGAGCAGGTAGCGGCCCTCGAAAGGCTCGGTCGTGGCACACGCATCGCGCACCAGTACCTCATTCAGATCGTGGGTGTACTGGATCACCTCACCATCAATCGAGCTGCCCACGTCGTCGGCACTGGCCAAGTTCGACGCGTCCCGCGCGCGCAGTGAACGAATGCCCGACTCACTGAGAAAGAACACGTCCTGCTCACCGAAGGCGGACAAGGTGCGCGGGCTGCCGGTGCCGATGTTGACCAGTACCTGGATCTGCCGGTTCTGCGCTTCGTCCGCGTCCACGGACCAGATTTGCGTGTTGCGCCGGGACAGTACCGCCATCTTGTTCTGGTACACGGCGAGGCCGGTCAGCTGGCTGGAGCCGCCGTCCTGCGTGGACATGTTGACAAAGCCGGCGCCTGTGGTGTCCGTGCCCCATTGGGTCGGGTCGGGCACAGGCGGGGTGCCGGTGAAGCCACTGAAATACATCAGGCTCTGCGCCACGGCATACATCTTGTCGCCCAGCGTCCGCACGAACGTGCCGGTGCCGGACGCGCCGGCCTGCACGCTCATGGCGGCGTTGTTGATCGCGATTTGAAAGACATCCTGCGGCTCAAAGGTGCCGCCCACGGTGAAGGAGACGACCTGTGCCCGTGCCGGAATGTGATCGACGCCGCCGCTCAGGGTCGCCGGGGTTGTCACCACGACATCGCCGGCCACGGTGCTTGCGACAGCGAAGGCATTCGGTCCGGCCCCGGCGGTGACTGACGTAATGGTCACGTCCGCGCCGGACGCTACCGCCGTGTAGTTCGGCACCGTGACGAAGCTGTTGATGCGCAGCGCAATGTCCGCCGCTGTGGTGGCATTGCTGCTGCGCCAGTCCACGGGGTACATCAGCGCGTCCACGCCATTGATCTTAAGCGTCTTGAGCTGGTTAACCCCGGCGGACGCGGAGCCCCCTGTGACCGTGAGTTTGACTTTGGCCTGTATGGCTGCCGCCTCTACCACGTTCGGCTGGTTAAGGATCGCGGTCAGGGTCTGGTCGGGATTGGCGCCACCGTTGGCCGTGGCCACCGCGTAAGTGAACGGCACACCGGGTACGTCCGCCGTGGCCACAGCGGACGGGCCGCTGGCAATCGCGCTGATCGCGTCATGCGCATCGAGCTTGGCGGCAAGCGCCGTGGCGACGGTCGTGTTGTCGGATATGGACGAGGCAATAGCGTCCCAGTCTGTCACGCGAACGCCGTTGTAATAGTGATAAATCGAGCCGTCCGCGAACTCGGCCACAGCGTAGATTTTGCCGTCGAAATTATCCGTGCTGAGGATCTTGGTCAGTGCCGCCGTGGTCGGGCTGACCAGCTGCTGGTAGATCACCCCCGGCGGGACAATCACCCCGGCTGCCGAACCAAACACGTAAATCTGCCCGCGCACCGTAGTGACACCCTTGGTCTGGCCGGCGGGGAGCTGGTAGACCGGGACAAACTTTTTACGCACCTCCACCTCACCGCCGCGCGTCAGGTGAACATTGCGCGCAATGCGCAGCGAGCCCGGCGCGGCGGTGAAGCGGCTTTTTCGGGTATCCAGACCGGCGATAAAGTCGGTAACGAGCAGGTACGCCATGGGTCACGTCCCCGGCGCTTTAATGACAATCGGCACCCATGGCACCGGCTGGCCAGCGGCGATAGGGTAGACGCGTTTACGCTGCGTGTTGCCCTTGAGCCGGCGATAGTGCGCGTCCGCCATCTGCATGACGGTCGTCGCGCCGGGGTCTTTGGCTTTCTGCAACCACTCCCCGGCGGCGTACAGCACAATCAGCCGGTCGTCGAGTACGGCGCGATCCGCGTCCGCCTTCAACGGCGGCAGCTTCTGAATGCCGGTGAAACGCAAAACGCCCGTGTTGGTCGCGGGCATGGGCCAGACTTCGTACTGGTCATTTTCGAAATACTGCCAAGCGCACACCGGGTCGCGGCGCTCGTCCAGCTCGCTGTCACAGTTGTTACGCATCCACATATCGATGCCGTAAGTCACCGGACGCCATAGGCTGTCCGACTGCTCACGGACCACAACCGATTCCAGGCGGTCCGGGTCCAGCTCCGGCGGGAAGCTGTAATAGCGCTCGCCGGCCTGCAAGACTTCATCACGCTGCATGCGCAAGAACGGCCACGCCCAATCGGCATACAGCACCTCTTGCGTGCGGCGGATTTTTGTCTGGATCGCTTGCAGCGCGTTCTGTGACATCGCGGCAGTGCTGGCCATACCGGCTTCATCGCGAAAATCTGCAACCAGTTCGCCCAGCGTCTTACCGCGCATAGTCGTTTACTCCGTCAGCTGTCGGGTGTCCTTGCGCGGGCGTCCGCCAAGGTTGCGCGCTTGCGGCGCGTCCGCCGGATCTTGCGGTTCTGGATCGTCCGGCACAGGCGGATAACCCGGCGCGTCCCACTCTTCTTCGTCGGGCTCCGGCTCAGTAGCGCCCAGCTCGGCCATGGTTCGCGGGATGTTCGGGCTGCGTCCGGGGTACACCGCATCAATGAGCGGGGCGCCTTCCTTGGTGATGTTCGAATTGGTGTAGACGTAGCGCAGGCGCTCCAGCTCTTGCAGGGGCTTTTCCCGGCCAATAAACGTCGGCTTGATGCCTTCGACGGACTCCGGGCCATGAATGGCGCGGAGCAAAACAATCTCAGCCACCGTCACGTCCGGCTTATGCACGGATGAATTGCGGTCGCCATCGAGAAACAGGATGCAGGAGCAGTGTTGCATGGTGGTGCCCTCGGTTTAAGTAGTTACGTGAATACTCAAGAGTGTCAGTTTTGACAGCTGACAGGCCGCACACTCGGAGGTTTGCGACCTGTCATTTTCAACACTTGAGTATCCACGTACATACTCAAGCGATGGTGAAAACAGCGCTTGTATTCAACTGCTTAGCGGCCAAACCACCCGCCCAAGTCCAAGAACGGTAAATCACCATCTTGTCAAAAGGACGACTCGGATAGTGTTTTTTCATGTCCTCGCCTTCGATGGGCATGAGCTTAAATTTGCTCATATCGATCATGTAGCAATATTTCGCCTTGCCCGCCGCGTCCAGCGTTGGGTCATATTCGAAGGTGCCGATGCCGTTGAGCGACAGCTTGCCAACCCCGATATCGCCGCCGCTGCCGAAACCGGTTTGGGTGTAAACACCCTTCGCGGCATATTCCAGCTCCAGCGCGTCCATGAAGGTCGAGCCGCAGAGGATTTTCAGTTTTGGGGTGCCGTACTTGGTCAGCAGGCGCACGGTTTTACGCAGCGCCACGGTCAGGGCTTGGGTGGTTGGGTCGGAGGCAATGGCCAGCTGCGCCACGTTGCGCCAAAGTGGTTGGGTCGCGCGGTCGATACCGCCGACGATCCCCACCGTTGGGTCTTCCGTGATGAAGTACGAAATGCCAGGTACGGCTTTTGCGGACTGGCTGCCGTCTTTCCAAAGCATGTCATTGAAGCCCGCCGCCCAGCCTTCGGCGGCATCGTCCAGCTTGGTTTGCAGGATGTTCGCCAGCATGGTGACTTCACGCGAACTGTGCTCGCTGGTCTGCGCGCCGTTGGTGTCCACGACACTGATACCGTCGTGCAGCAGCTCGTCGGTGGTCATCGTCAAACCCAAATGGAGCATTTTCCAGTTGTAACTGGCGACCTTGATAGGCGTTGGGTTGGTGAAAGTTAACGTGTCATCACTGTTAAAAAACTGGATGGAACTCTGGGTCTGGAAGATCGGGCGGACCGTAATTGCGCCCTTGCCGCCGGGAAAGGTTTTCTTGTTGTTCATGAAGGCATCGAGCAACGGCTTGGCCATGATGTGCTGGGCGAACGTCTTGCCTTTCTCCCACGCGTAATCAATCGCCGCGTTGGCAATGTTATCGATCACCGCTTGAGTGAGCGCCATGATAGGAACCTCGCAGAATCACTGTGGTGTGAACCCTGCGGCTATCAAGCAAGCTTCTTCGAAACTGCGCGGTTCAGGCTTGGCGTTCTGTCCGTTTCCGGTCCGCTGTCCGGCGGGGTTCTGCCGGACCTCTGGGCGCTTAATCATGCCCTTGAGGGATTTGGTCACGTTGTCATAGGCCATGCGCGCTAGCTGCACCGCTTGCTCAGGCGACTCGACGCGGTATTGCGTCTGTAACGCCTGCAACTCACGGACAACGAACGGTTCTTTTGCCGCGTAATCTGGATCACCTTGCCGGATCTGCGTTTCCCAGGAAGCGACGGCTTGCGCCATCTGTCCGCGTACTTCTTTGAATTGCTGTTGGGCCTGTTGCTCTTGTTGCTGCTGAGTTTGGGCTTGGTGTTGCTGCTGGGTGCGCACGTCGTTGTTGCGACGAAACGCCAGCTCGCGGGCCACGTCCTCAGTCACGTAGCCTTCATCGACCTGCTGCTGCAAATCCGGCGGCAGGGCGTGGCCAAGAAACTGGTTCAGCTGGTGCAACTGGTCTAACAGCGCCTCACGCGCGGCAGCCGGGTCGGCTTTCATCAAGGCCATGATCTTGAAACCCGTTGTCACCTCTTGGGTGCTCAACTGGTTATCGGCCATGTACTGCTCAATCAACCCGTACTGATTCGCTGGGGCGCGCAGCGTTTCGAGTTCGCGGGTGGCGCCTTGCGCCGCAGTGCGATACTCATTACGTGCCGCAACCATTGCCTTCCAGCGCGGATGCTTGCCAAAACCTTCGCCCCGGTCTTCGCCTTCGTCCTCAACTTCGGGCTCTGGCTCGACCTTCGTTTCTGGTTTGGCTTTGTCCGCACCGTCCGCTTTCTGCGCGTCCGTTTCTTCTGTCGTCGGCTCAACCTTTTTCGGGCTGGCCTCGTCTGCTGCCTTGTGTGCGACCGCAAGGAATTCCGCGTCCCGCTCAGCTTCTGACAGTTCTACAGGTTGTGCGCTTTCAACGGCGGCTGACTCGGCGGGGCTGGCCGAATCGACGGGTGACGGGTCCGTGGTGGTGTCTTGCCCTACGTCTGCGGTGTCCAGTGGCGAATCTGACATTTCACGCCTCATCATAAGTATGTAAGTAAATACTTAGCATTGAGGCACAGTGTAGACCTTCGCGAAAACCCCGCAACAAGAGGTTTTCGTGGCTATGCTGATTTTTGTTTAGGCGTGCCGAGAGAGGCCGACATGATGGACGACCTACCGCTAGACCGTGTAGTCACTGCAATGCTGCGACAGGATGGGGAACAAACGCGGGAGGGGGCGACGAGCCAGGTACTGGCCTTTCTCGACAACGTGGACGAATGGATGCAGGTAGGTATGAATGTCGCTGACATGTTCGTCGAGCGCTTCGACCTGCCAGAAGAGTATTTACTGGATTTACTGTTTAGCTGACGGGGGTTGTATGGCTACGTGGATCATCGAAATCGCGGACCTCAACGGCATGGGCAAGGCCGATACGACGGAATACATCACCGACGCCATTCGCTGCTGGGCCAACGGCTCAGATCCTGACCATCCTTTCTACGGCAGCTTTCTCGACAGCGGCAAAGGCGGCGTGCTGCACGTCCGCGAGCTGACGGCAGAGCAAGCGATGACCGTGAAAGCCACGCTGCGGCGGATCGGCTAATGGGCCAAGTGCTGCGCTTGCCACGTCCGCGCCGTCCGCACCCGGTCAAGTGGTCCGCCGTCCGCGCGGGCGGCAATATCGTCATCACGCTGGAGTGGCGGACCAAGGACCGCGCCCTGTGCGCGACTCAGGCCATGTCCGCCGTGGAATGGCTGAACCTCAAGCACCCGGAATTTCACTTTTGGGCGCTGATCGAGTACCTGCGCGACATGGCCATTGAGCGCGGGGCGCGGTTCTAAGCCTGCTTGCTTGCTTTTGCCAGTCTCGCGCGGGCTTGCTCCCACGATTCGCCGGGGCGTGCATTCTTGGCGACGTAGGCATCAGTCAAAGCTTTCGGTGCCGTGGTCTTGGCGGTTTTCTCTTTTTTCAATTTGAAGGTGAACATCAGGTGCGTCACCGCGCGCCCAGTTTTCCGCTGGGTCCAGACCACAGCCAACGGCGTGTGCTCGTTGATCTGCGCTACAGACGGATCAAGCACGCGCACCTTGAAGTCCTTGATAGACGGGTAGCTGTCCTCAAGCTCTAACGTCTTGCGCAGCCACGCGATTTCGATTTCGCGCGCGCCGATGTCTTTCCATTGCCACAGCAATTCATACAGACGAATCGCGTAGGGGCTGCTCATCCTGGCCACGTCAGATAAAGCGTACTGGGTGAATTGCTTGGTGAGCTGAGACAGGTAAGGAATCAGTGGCGTGCTGAAACGCAAAGCGATACAGCCTGATTCCTCCTGATAGACAACCTCCTGCGCCCAGCGCGTCACCCGGACGTTATCCACTTTACCGCCGCCATTCGGCTCGTAAGCGAGTGTTATCCGGCGGTCAAATAGCCGCTCAGCCGCTGATCTCAGGTTCTCATACGCCGAACCAAGGCTAACGTCGGTCAGCTCTGCAAGAGCCTGCGCCGTGACGGTGTAGGCCTGCTGGTCAGTCAGCGGCGCATCGGGTCGCACTTGGCCGAGACAGATCACGATTATTCGTTGCTCGTACAGGCTTAGCCGGTAAGAAGCCTCGATCAAGGCATTTGATTTTAAGACCTTCGCGTCCTTCATACTGGCCCTTATTATAGGTCTGAGAAATTTCTGTCCTAAAATACCACTAATCTGTCCCTTTTAAACCACTAATCTGTCCCTTAATGACCACTAATCTGTCCCTTAATGGAGGCTGAAAGCCACGGATTACGTGGCCTGTAGCCCTCCTAAAAGCTTTTAAAAGACTTAAAAGAGAAAAAGAGAAGCCGTTTGTTTTTAAGCTTTTGAAAAGCTCTGTCCGCGCCGGACGGGACGGATTTGACCTAACCTAGCTCATCCCTGAGAGCTATCTCCCAAGGGTGAGCTAGGTTAGGTCATGGCGAATGCTACAAACTGTAGCAACAATTTTTGACAGGCACGTATTTACGTGCATACTGACCCCTGCAAGTCCACTAATCGCGCCCGGACAGTCGTGGTTAGTCGGTGCATGTGTAGATGTGGTTTGGCTGTGCTCACGCGGAGCCCCTGCTGTCAGGGGGCCGGGAAATTCGGGGTAGTGTCTGAGTTCCCAACCGCCCCCATCGGTATAATGGGGACAGGAAGCCCGCACTCTCTGAAGGGGTCGCGGGCTTCTTGCTGTCTGAACTATGCTTTCGCCGTCGCCACTCTCCACTGGTTACGTGTTGTGGTGGCCGTCTGGTCCGCTCTGCCCACACGGGGCGGGCCGGACGTTAATCTTTGCCAGGACACGCACCATGAGCTTTTTCGAGGATTTCGTCGAGGAAGGACACGCCTGTTACGCCTGCCTTGAGTTTTTCACCGAAGAGGTTAGGCACGGCGTCCTCCACGGCGTAGGTTATCCGCGCCTGTGTGCCCGGTGTGAACGCGCCGAAGAAGAGAAACGCGTGGAGCGCAACCAGCGCGAGCAACACCCCCAGCGCAAGCCCAAGAAAAAACGCCGCTAGAAACATCGCCCGCCAGAAATTCATCCCTGACCTTGCCCCATCTGCACCACGTTACCCGGCGTGGTCGGCGGCTGTCCGCCTTGCGACGTAGCGCCCGGTCCGGTGCTCGGGCCTGCCTGCGGCGGTGCCTGATTGTTGTTTGCGCCTTGTGGGCCTTGCTGGCTGGGCGGGGTTGGCCCTCCGCCCGGCTGCATGGCCCCCGCGCCTTGCGGTGGCTGGTTCATCTGCATGATCGACGGCAGGGACTCGGCAAACGCGTCCGTCATGTCTACGCGATCATCGAGACGTTGAATTAATTGGGAGGCGATCCAGTCAGGCTTGATGCCCGGAATTTGCAAAAGGAACGGCGCGATTTGCTGCATGTTCTGGATTTCCGCCGCCTTATTAGGGCGTCCGCTCGATCCCGCGCGGACCGTCAACGACAGGTCTTGCGCGATCTGCTCGCGGCTCAGCTCGGGCCACAGCGCACCCGGACCGGCAATCTCCGTGGCTGTTTCCGGGGCCAGCTCTTTGAGCAGGATGTGTGACGCCGCTTGCGCGATGGCCGTGAGGAAATCATCCAGATCGTCGGCATTGCTGCCCTGCGCGGTCATGCGCGACGATTCCGCGATAGACGACTCTGTGGCGGTCGAGCTGCTGGTTCCGCCTAGATTCGCTTCCTGCGAGCCCACAGCCTTGAGCACGTCCTCCATCGACGAATTGACCTCGTACAGCGCGGGGTCAATCGGAGAGTACGGCACACGCTGCAACACCGAATCGATCGGTGTGCCTGGAGGCAGCCCGGACAGCTCCACCAGCGTGTGCGCGGATGAGCCGGTGAGCGCCAGTTTGTCCGGCTCGTCGAGCATCCCGGCGGCGACGGCGTGCTTGGGCCGTGCGGCGTCCCGGTGCTCTTTCAGGCGCTGCCGCGCGACGTTGTGCTCGATCTGCATATTGCGCATGAGGAACACGTCGGACGGCGGGAAAATGCATTCTTCGTCTTCCGTCGCGTTGAACACCAGCACGAACCATGGCCAGAAGGTTTCGATCTGCAACGGCGGCATTTCCGGGGCAATCAGGAAATCGGGGAAGCCTTCGCACAGGGTCATGCTCATGCCGGTGGCTTTGTCGTACAGCTCGTAAACCGCGCACTGCGTGCCCTCGGCGCGCTTCGATTCGCTGCCGTAGATCAGCTGCGCGGTCGCCGCGTTCTGCCCGCCGGACGTGTAGCCGGTGTACTGCTGGCCGACATCGATACCGTAAATCTCTTTCACGTCGTCCGGGGTCAACATGTACTCCTGCGCTACCCAGCGCGCGCCGACAAACCCCACCAGCTGGCGGCAGCACGGATCAACAATCAAGGTGGTCGCGCCGGGGAATTCGAAGTCCAGCCCCTCTTTCACCAGCACCTGCGACTGGTCCTGTGCGGCGGTGGCCATCGCGCGCAGTTCGGCGGCTTGGGCGTCATCGGTCTGAATCTTGTCCGCTTGCAGTGCCAGGTTGATGCGCTCGGCGCGGCGCGCGGGTTGGGTAACATCCGTCACGCGGTCCACGTCGCCGGGCAATTTCTGCATCAGGCGGTGATAGCCCAGTTTGCAGTAGCCCACGCCCGTGACGACAACGCGGCGGACCAGCTGTTTCATGCTGGTTTTGAAGGGGATTTGCTGCTCATTGACCTGCCACTCGTAAACGATTTCGAGGGTCTTGCCGATCTTGTCCGCCTGCATGCGGCGCTCCATGCCCTGCTGCACGTCGGCCATAAACGCCTGCGCCATGGCCATCGCTTGCGGCGGTAGCGGCAGCGGCTGGCCGGTCAGCGGGTCCACCTGATTCATCGCCTGCTGCGCCTGCTGGATCGTCGCCATGTTGCCGTCCCACAGCTTGAAGTCCAGCGTCTTGCGCCGCGTGGCAATGGTCGTGGGGTTCTTGGCGTAGAGGCTGGCGACTTTCTGGTTCACCTGCCGCAACGTGATGTTGCACACGTAGCGGGTGTCCTCTTCCTGCATCTGCGGCCACTGCTTGCCCTGTGAAAAGGCCATGTCGTCGCGCATGCGTTTGAACACCGGAGCCCAGCGACTTTTGGCCTTCTTGATCCGGCCCAGCCATTGACGGACCAGCGCGCGCTGCGCCTCGTCCGGCTCGCCAGCGGGAGCGGCGGACGCCTGCGGCTGTCCGCCTTCTTCCGGCGCGGGCGGTGGCGGGTTGACTTCGCCCGGCAGTGGCTGGTCTTCGTTGTTCATACGGGCACCCTTTTGTTTAAGTATCTACGTAGATACTCAGTGTAGATAGCGGTCGCCTTCTTCTGCTTTAGCCCGGCGCAGACGCTCCGCGCTCTGCAAAATCCACTGGATCGTGCCGGACGGTGCGGACTTGCGGACGGGGACGGAACTGCTGGGTTTGTTCAGGGTGTCGAGGCTCAGGCCGATCAGCGCCATGAAGTCCACAAAGTCATCGTGGGTGCCGTTGGGGAAATTCAACAGCTCGTCCACCGCGTTCTCGTACCACGGGGCAAACTTGGGCAAGTACACCTTGCCCATCGACATGCGCCCGGCAATGGCTTGCGCGCGGGTCTGCTTGTCCTTAGACGGAACGCGCTCATCGATGGTGATGTAGGTCTTTTCCTCATTCATGCGCTTGCGCAAGAATGGACCGATGGACAGGCTGATATGGCCGCGCTCAGCGGTCCACAACAGCGGCTTGTGCCGCTGCATCAGGTCGAGCATGGCCTCCACCTGTTGCTCGGCATCGAGCTGCCGCCAGACCAGATCCGGCAAGATCCATACGTTGTCCTCGCGGTCCACCCCGACCACGCCCATACACGTCGGGTCGCGGTTCGCGGCCAGGGAAACGGCGTGATCGCTGGCCGCGTAGTAGCGCAAGTTCTTCGGCAGCTGGTGCGCCTGATAGCCCTGAATGTTCTTGCGCTTGAAGAGATTCCCCTCCGGCGGGGAGGGGCGGCCCATGAATTGGGCACTAAAACCCGAAGGGTCCATACGGCGCATCGAATTTAGGAAGACTTCGGGCGTCCGCTCGGGCCAAAGGATTTCACCCTCAGCCCGGCCCAGCGGATCATCTGGCTCCGCAAAGGCCGGGATGTTGATGACGGTCCATTTTTTGGCTTCTTCGGGGTCGTAATAGCTATTGCGGGGGTTGGTCAGTCGCCCCACCAAATCGTCCTCATGCCAGCGTGACATGCAAATGACCACGCGGCCCATGACGCCCATCACCCGCGTCATCGCCACCTGCCAGAACCACGTCCAGAGCGCGTCTCGTTGCAGCTTTGAGCGGGCTTCGTCGCTGTTTTTGACGGGATCGTCCACAAGGAGCAGGTCGGCACCTTTACCGAGGATGCCCGCGTTACGTCCGGCGAAGGTGAGCACGCCGCCCGCGTGGGTCTGGATGCGGTCGCTGGCCGCGTTGCCACGCCGCAGGGCCACGCCGGGAAAGACTTGCTGATAGAACGCGCCGCGCATGATGTGCCGACATTCCCGGCCAAACTCGGTGGCCAGATCGTCGCCGTAGCTGGCAATGATCGACTGCCGGTAGGGATCGCGCCCGGTGAACCATGTGGGGAATTTGCGGCTGACCAGCTCGCTTTTGCCCACGCGCGGCTGCACACAAATGATGAGGCGCAGAATCTCGCCGCGCTCCACAGCCATGAGCTTGTCACAGAGGAAACGGTGAATTTTGTGGGTGTCGTAGCGGCTGGCTAGCGGGTTGTCCGGGTCCAGCGGGTCCGGCATGGACAGCTGGGTATAGGTGAGCAAATCGTCTTGGCAGCTGCGCAACACCATCAGGCGTTTCGCCGCGAACAGCTTGCGCTCGTAGTCCTGAACCTCGCGGTCCGCCGCTGCCTGTGCGGCCTTGAGCTGTGCCGGGGTCGCCATGCCGTCCGCCGTCCGTTAAGTATGTACGTAGATACTTAATAGCACAGCCTGTCGCAGTCAGGGCTTTTCCTTCTCGTCCGGGTGTGGGTTGCGGTCGTACTTGCTGCGCACTTCCAGCACAATCAGGCGCTCGACGACGGTCCGCTGATCGCTGCGGACCGAATCGAGCAGGGAGACTTGGCGGGCCACGAAGAACTGCATGCCGCCGACGATCAGCGCCACCACCATGATGCCGCCGACCAGCTTATTGCCGAAGCGGGTGGCGGCGTCCGCGCGAAGCCGAAGATCATCCACCTGCTGCTGCAAGTGCTTGAGCAGTAGCTCAATGCTCTCCGGCTCCATGGCTCACTTCTTGGCGCGGGTCTTGGCTTTAGTGGCCACAGCAGCCGGGGCCATCAGGTTCGCCGCTTGCAGGCTGCCCAGCAGTGCATTGAGCTGCGTGGCCAGCTCGTCATGCGCGGCGACGGCGGTGTTGTACGCAGTGGCCAGCCCCGGCAGATCAATCGTCGCCGGATCGACCGCTTGCGCCACCAGCACGACCGGCGCCACGGCAGCGGCCTGACCGACATCTTCTGGCAGCTCCTGCGGCGCCGTGGTCTGGAACTCGCAGTTGTATTCACCTGGCGGCAGCGGATACGGCGCGTCCGCCGGCCATGTCACGTCCGCTGATACGTCGCTGATCGTGGTTGCCAGCCCGGTGAAATCCCGGCTGTAGACGGTGAGGTACACGGTCTGCCCGGCCAGCAGGTCCGCCGCCGTCAGTCCGCCGCCCAGTGGAAATACCAGCACGCCGCCTGCGGCAGTGTCCTCGGTGGTGACAGCCTTCAAAAGTACAGTGGGTTGTTCAATCGCCATGGTCGTACCCTCAGATGATCCAGATTGCATTCTGCGCATCGACCGCGAGTCGCAGCGCCTCGTCCAGCTCGGCCATGGTCACGCTGGCTACGCTGTTATCCGCCAGTACCCATTGCACTTCGCCGTCCGGCAGTTCCTCGGCATACGCGGACAGCACGCGAGCCATGCGGCCCTGACTGATTTCGTCGCCTTGGAAGGTGTTGCCGGTGGCGGTCGTCACCAGAATCGCGTTCACCTGCGCCTGACGCTCGGCCTTGGCCTCGGCCCGCGCTTGCAGGTCCGCGTCCGCCTGCTTGGCGGCGGCGGTGACTTGTTGGCTCCAGTCAATCATGGCTGCACCTCTTCGGCAGGCGGCAGGCTGACCGGCCCGTCGCCGGTCACGCTGATCGGTTGCGGAAAGCGGCTGTCATACGGCGCGTCCGTGGCGTGCGGAAACAGCAGGGTCAGTACCAGCTCCCCGGTGCTGTCGCGCTGCACATCGCGGACGAACCACGGCGAATTCAGCGCCTCCAGCGGCAGCGAGCCGCCCGGCTCCAGCGGGGTAAAGTCGAAGTCCTCGCCGTTGAGGGTGACGACCTCGCCCGTCACGACGACGGACAGGCGCTCGCTGCTAAATTGCGGACTCAGATGAATAAGCATCAATCCCACCTCCCCATTAAAAAGGCGTCGAAGAACACGCTAGCGATATCACCCGCGACGAAATTGGCCTGACTCAGCGCCGAAATGCTGGCAAGCGTGGTACTGCGGGAGAAGGCGCCCACGGTATTGATGTTTTTACCGATACCGAGCGTGCCAACAAAGTTGCCCACTACGCACCCCAGCACGGTAATGGCTACCGGGTAATTCCAGACCACACCGATGTTTGACGGATTGGAAAACGTGGCCGGCATGTTGGCGATAGAAGCGAACACCGTCCCGTTGGCCATTTTGATATAGCTGCCATTCGCATTAGAACCTTGCTCAATAATCGCCCCGGTGGGCACGCCTGCGGCCAAGCCGACTGGCCCGATAATGTTGTTTTTCTTGTAGCACTGGTTCTGCACCACCGCCGTCAGGTTGGCCATGTCGCTCGCCAGCTGCGCCGCGTCCACCGCGCCGGGGTTAATCACCCCACCAAACAGCTTCACGCACCAGCAACCCGTGGCTTCAATCGGGTGACTGTCCGCGCCGCCGTCGTTGGCGATTGTGGCGCCCGTGACTTTGGCAGCCATGGTGATGTCGGCCGTGTGCGTATAAATCGCAATCCCGGTGGCCGCCGCGATCAGGCTGGAGGCCCACGACACTTGTCCGCTGTTGCCCGCCACGGCGGTGTTAATGATGTCGTTCTGGAACGAGGCGCCCGCCGTACCGATGTTGTGCAGGAAATTGTGGCCGTGGCCAGGGTCATTGATTAAGTGCGCGTGGCCGGGGTCGTTCAGGGTGTGGACGTGGCCGGGGTCGTTCAGGGTGTGCGTGTGCACGCGGTTCTGGCTGTCACGAATCACACCGTTGGTGCCCGACGAATTGGCGCCGTCGCCGCGCATGAACACGGCGCCCAGCGAGCCCGCCGCCTTGCCGTTGTAGTCCGGCACGCGGAACGTGCTGGAGCCATCGCCCAGCGAGTAGTAGCCGCGCAATGTCGGACTGGCCAACCAGTTCGCATCCGTGGACGCTGGCACATTCCCGGCAACGATCCCCGCCGCTGCGTCCGGGTACGTCGCCCGGCTCAGCAGCTGCCCGTCCGCCACCACAAACCCCGCCGGAATCGCGGCCCGGTTGGGGAACCAGTGGGTGAAGAACAACGGCATGGCATCGCCGCCGATCTGGCCCCACTGTCCGCCCGAACCGGACACACCCGTGAACCCTTCCCAGCGTGCCAGCTGTTTGTTGTAACGAAAATCGCCCTCAATCGGCAGCACCGGGCGCTGCGCGCTGGTGCCCGCGCTGATGCGTGCCGCGCCCGTGTCGCTGTCCTTCTTCACGGTCTGCGCATCGTTGGTGGCGACCACCGTTTCCAGTGCATCGACTTCGGTCTGCGCTTGGTTGGCTTTGGTCTGCGCAGTGTTCGCCGCTGTCTGCGCCGCGACGGCCTTGCCGTCCGCCGTCGCGGCATTCGCCAGCGCGGTGTTTGCGGTGTTCTGCGCCGCCGTGACGTTGGCATTGGTGGCCGCGACATCACGGGCGGACGCCATCGGAAAACCGCCGGGCGTACTGCCGTCGTGAACGATTTCTACCCATTTATCGACATCCACCGTGACCTCGGCAAATGCGCCCACAAACACGGCTTGCTGTGCGGTTGTACCGCGACGACGTTGGACCTGCTTGCCTGACATATCAACGCTCCTACGCGATAGAACCCCAGTCTTCCGCGAACTCCACGGACTCATAAACCCAGCCCCAGTCATCGGTTATCACGGGCATGATTTGCGTACTGGCGGCGATCTTGATAACGACGGTCTTGCCGGCGGCAATGGCGGGGGTAAAGGTGATCGTGGTGCCGGAAATGGCGTATTTGCTGGGGTCGAGCAGCAACCCGTCCACATGCACATCGACGAATTCCTCATCACTCACCGTCACCGGCAAGTTGATCGTCGGGGTACTGGCGGCAGTGACGACGGTGATGGTCTGCGGCGACAGTGAGGCCAGCGCACCGTCCAGTTGCTCGTAGTAGTACCGGGCCAAGTCCGCACTGTTGGCCGCGTCCGTGGCTTCGGCAGCGCTGTCCTCCGCTGAATCTTCGGACGCTTCGGCACTGTCGGCACTGGCCGCTGCGCACGCACAGCTCTGATCTGCGCAGACTTGCGCCTGCGCTGCGCTGGCCTCGGCGGCGTCCGCCGCGACTTGTGCCTCGTCCTTGATCGCGCCAATTTCAATCAGGCCGGCGTCGATCACCTCTTGCGCGGCGTCGGTGGCGGCGTCTTCCACTTCCAGAATGGCGCTGTCATTGAGCTGATCGGAACCCACCGAATCATTGGCCAGCTGTCCGTCATCACGCTGGATCTGTGCCAGTCGGGCTTGCGTCTCATCGAGCGCGACCTCGACAGCATTGAACTCCGCATCAAGGTTGGTGCCTTGAATCGGCGCGCTGGGGTTGTTGGATGATTCCGAACCAAACACATGCACGCGGTCGTAAGGCTTGGGCACTCGGCTCATGGCGCATTCTCCAGGGCGGTTACGCGCGCGCTCAGGTTCTGCAATTCAGTGACGAGGTAATCGAGCGCTTGCTGCACGTTATTGACTTGTGCCGGGGCAATGGGGTCGCAGGGGACCGAGCGCGCCGCAATCGGCTGATCGATGAACATCCAGTCACCGGCCAGACGGTCCGCCGCGAAGTTGCCGGTTGAGGTGTGGTCGAGTACACACGCCCAAAGAATGCCGTCCATGTTCACCGCGTCCGCCATCGCATACGCCGTGTTGGCTTGCCACGCACCGCGCGGGTTAAAGCCGCCGCTCACGGTGGCCAACATGTCCGCCGTCAGCTGATCGAGGCCGACCGCACCATTGGCCAGCGAGCCGTCATCGTTCTGGATCTGCGCCAGTCGGTTCTGCGTGGCGGTCAGGCTGGTTTGCACCGCATTAAATTCCGCATCCAGTGCTGTACCGGGCGGGGGGTCGGACGGGTGCGAGGCTTGCCAGTCGGTGAAATTGAACCGGCGGACGTAGGGCACCGGAACCGGCGTGCTCTGGTGCAATACGCGTTCGAAGGTCATCACGGCACCTCAAAATCTGGAATGCCGTCAGTGTAGCAATCGTTAAGTATTTACGTAGGTACTTACTGCAAATCGGTCTGAAACCCGCATTCCTGCGTGTCAAATGCCGTTCGTCCGATTCACCGGAGCACACGGGGAGCCGGGTCGGTGAGTCCAAAAATTACGACAGGTTGTCGCAGTTATCTGTGCTGCGCAGATTTTTGTATTGGTGGCCGGTAGTGAATCACGCGCGACGGGCGAACATGGGGGGAGGGGCGGGGTCGGGTCGGGCCGGGGTCGAGGGGTGGGGGTCGGGTCGGCTGCCTTTGATGGTCCGTCCGCCGTCCATGGCCCTCCTTTCCACGCAAGAAGGACCACGACTGAACGTCAATAGTCCTCTATGGACTACGGATAGAAGCGCTTAGCCCAGTAGATCCGCCACTTCTAGGCGTGTCACAGTAGCCGCTTGCGTGTTGGCTTCGGGGTTATGCTCAATTGTCCGCATATTCTGGAGCGTTTCCTCTCCCTGCTTGATGAATTGGCCCAGCTCAGCCAGGGTCATGTCCGCCAGTGGTTTGTCCATGTCCAAGGGTTGCGCGGCTTCCTGCTTGTGGTGGCCTACCGATTCCAGCACGTAGCGTGCGGCCTGATACTTGACCGCAGGCGGCACCTTCGCGCCGGGCTCTAGAATGGCCTGCATAGTCGCGTAGGCCATGCCAGCCAGCTCTACATTGAACAAGCGCGCT
>Ga0163161_10000246_pt1 | contig 48503 bp, 37 predicted proteins | sample S45metaG_FD_129847 | JGI IMG/M metagenome (GOLD analysis project Ga0163161, IMG submission 129847) | Switchgrass rhizosphere microbial communities from Kellogg Biological Station, Michigan, USA - S4-5 metaG | ecosystem: Host-associated > Plants > Roots > Rhizosphere > Soil | place: USA... | reverse complement strand
ATAAATAAATTGGCCGCTGTTTTTACGGTGGCAGTAAGCAGGTATTCATCAAAAGATTCAGATGCCGGTCCTGCGGTGATGTTGGTATTTCCACCAATACCAATAAGTTCTATACCCGCTTGTATGGTTTTGGTTTCCCTGTTCAATAAACCGGTATCGATATCGTATACCGGATTTAAAGGACCGATCATCGAATCGTTTCCGGTTAGCGGAAGCAAATCTGTTCCATCGGCATCATTTCTTCTAATGCTTACCCAGGGGCGCAGGTATTTAAGGGTAGTGATCTGCAATTTATTGACCATCAGTCGTAACTGTGCCGAATGACGGGCCTCTACCGTTTGTATGCGCGCAACAGTTGCGAGTGCAGGTGTACCTATTAAGGAAACCAGTTGTCCTTTATAAGCACGCTCACCCAAATCTTCCATGACTACAGCGGTTCTTAAAAATGTACCGTAATTGGTGGTTACATTGGCATTAACCCGGGTATAGTCGAAATTGGCATAAGGCATTAGCGCCCGGGCTGTTCCGCCCAAATCGGTAACCGCTTTGGTTAATACATTAATATGAGCCTGTTCCTGATCCCGCAGGGTAGTGATAATGGGTTTGTCGGCATCGGGTATTAAATTTGGTGTTGTAGTAAGTGCATTATCATAAAACTGAAACTGCATATAAGCCAAAGCTAAAACCAGATTTAACGAATCTACCGTAGCATTATTGGCTGTTGTTTGTCCATATGCTTTTTGGAACATAGTGCCTAATGTTAAAGGCAAGGCGGCTAAGGAGATTTTTTTTCCAAGCCTGAAAAAATGCTGCAATGCGTTACGCCTTGGACCCAATCCTTCATAAACCACTCCATCTGCTTTTTCTATCTCTTTTAGGATATTTAAAATATTCATATTCATTCAGTTTATAGATTGATTACGTTCAGTTTCGTTTTGATATATTCTGAGGCCTGATCTAAAACTTTACCTGGTGATAGGGTAACATCAAGCCCGTTGGCAGCGTCTGCCCCCAAAACACTCAATCCGTTTAGGTCGGCAAAGCTCAATGCATCTACCTGACTGCGGATAAAAGCCGCGTGGCGTGCTTCGACGGTTGCTACCTGACTTAAAATGATCAGGTTATAATCATTTTTACATCTGGTAATGGCATCGTTATAAGCTGCAACACCTAAATCTTCAAAGGTTTTGGCTAGGCTTAATACAGCCACTGAATCGCCAAAATTAATGCCCGAAAAATCTACCGCTAAGCTTCCTATCGCGGCAGTTCCCAATATTCTTTTAAAAAACTCACGGTGTGCAATTTCGTGCAGTTTGATATCATTAAAAAATAAAACCTGTGTGGGGGTAAAAACGGCTGGCAAACTTTCTGCGGCTTTAATATAGAAGGCGGCTTCTAGTTGTTCTAAAGCATAAATGTAATTTAGCAGGCCGGTATCATCCTTAAAATCAATTGTATTGTCTGTATTGATGTAGGCTGCTTCAAATTCGGCAGGTTTGTCTTTTTTACAGCCGACCAGTCCAACTGCCAAAGCAGAAGCACCTGCAAATTGCAGGAACTGTCTTCGTTGTATGGTTTTAACCAAAAGAGAATCTTTTTCGGCTAAGCTTTTAGGGTTATTCTTAGTCATTTTGTTAGTTGGTTATAATCTTGGTTAGTTTGTGTGCTCATTCGGGAATTAACTGGGGAGATTAATTTATTCCACCTATCTTTCCTGATCAATAACAGAAACGAATTTAGTGTTCGGGAAAGAAAAAGAGTTTCAAATTTGTTTAAAATACTATCAAATTTGAGTAAACATGGCTATAAGGGCTAATTTAAAGTCAATTAGGGCACATTTCACCCTTTATTCAAACCGAAAGACCACCAGGTCTTCCAAAGAATAATGATGCATTTTCCATTTTTACGTAAAGAAGATCCTACAACATTTTAAATAAAAAGGGTGCTCTGGTTTTAGAACACCCTTATCAATTTATAAAAAGACCGTTAAATAACGTCTCAGCTAAATGCTATTTCGCGACATAGTCAAATGCTTTAAATTTTTGAAAAACATTTGCGGCGCAACCTAATAAACCAGCTTTGTTGCCCAGGTTGGCAGCAACCACCAAACCACTGGCCAATGAAATCGGTACTGCAAGGGTTTTGATCCTTCTTTCAATTTCTCTAACATAAAAAGCGCCCGACTCACTGATACCGCCACCAATTACAATTTTTTGCGGACTAAAAATATTTATGAAACTGATAATCCCCGTCGCCAGATAATCGAAATGTGATTCCATCGCCTCTACGGCAAATTCTTCCCTGGCCAGGTATTTTTCTACCATATATTTCCCGTCAATTTCTTCGGGTGGGTTGGGATGGATTGATTTATAATGATTAAGCAGGGCTGTTACCGAAGCATAGGCTTCTAAACATCCACGGCCGCCACAGGCACAGGCTACACCTTTGTGTTCTACCACAATATGCCCAAGCTCTGTACCCCTGTTTCTAAATCCACCATACAGTTTGTTATCAATCATTACGGCTCCGCCAATACCAGTACCCACGGTAAGAAAAACTACATCACTGCTGTCTTTAGCCGCACCATAAGTCATTTCGCCAAGGCCCATTAAATTGGCATCGTTATCCATTACGATATTATAACGCGTTACTTCCTGCAGGATTTCGCCCAAAGCCAATTGTTTAAAGCCTGGCAGATTATCTGCACCGGCTATAATTTTGTTATTATAAATAATCCCCGGGAACCCGATACCAACCCCAAGAATAGGATTTTTAAACTTTTTAGCACAGGTATTAATGGCTTCTACAATGAGTGCTATGATTGCCCCTTGCGTTTTCGCATTTTTTAGCGATACGATAATGGAATATAAAATTTCGCCATTTTGGTTTACCACCCCACACTTAAGTGAAGAGCCACCAACATCAATTCCGATAGCATACGATTGTTCCATGTTGAAATTATTTAAATTAACCATATACCGAACCTAGTTTAAATGTTTTTTGCATTGCTTTAATGAATATGTTTTTTATCGCCATAATTAGAACCTAAATATAAGCTAAAAATAGAATTTGAAGTATCCTTAAGCCTTAGATTTCAGCTTAAAACCTTTAAATATTGATTAAAAATGGGAATAAATTTTTAAGGATATACATTTTTTAGTTGAAAATGCTTGAACGCGTGAGGGATAGTAGCGAAGAGCCCGCAGCGCAGCGAGGACTTGCAGCGAATAGCCCGACCCTTGCGCAGCTTGGGGCACGCCCAAATACCAATAAGCATCATAATCAAACAATAATAACCAATAATCAACAACCACAACTAACTACCTGTTTAAACTCAAATCTGGACAGTACTCAAGACTATTATCCATTAAAATGTGCTTTTAACCAAATTCAAAATATTTCTGGTAATAATCAAAAGTGTTTCTGTTTCCAGCCCCATAACTTCACTTTACAAAACAATTATCAAAGATTCAAACCACAACATGATGAAAAAAGCTTTTTGCTTAGTATTACTTACAGTTACATTGATCTTAAATGGTTATGCCAGGGCAGTGCAACAAACCCCACCCCAAAACTGGTTGAAAAAAGCAACCGATGTAATTGCATTTCAGTTGAATAAAGCTGCCGTTACCTACAAACCAGGAAAAAACCCACGCTCTGTTAACCCGAATGGCACGGTAAGAACAGCAGGTGTAACCGATTGGACAACCGGATTTTTTCCGGGCAGCTTATGGTATGGATATGAGCTTACGGGAGATCAAAACCTGGCCAGAGAAGCTAAAAAATTTACGCTCGCACTCGACACTGTACGCAACATTACCAATTCGCACGATTTAGGATTTATGCTTTACTGTTCCTATGGCAATGCCTTTAGGATCACCGGCGATAAAATTTATTTACCTGTATTGGCTGATGGTGCGCAACATCTATACAACCGCTTTAACCCTAAAGTAGGCGTAATCAAATCATGGGATTTTGCGTGGTGGCATTACCCGGTAATTATAGATAATATGATGAACCTGGAGTATTTGTATTGGGCAGGTAAGGAATTTAGAAAACCGGATTATATCAACGCAGCCAGTACCCATGCGGCCACGACCATGAAAAATCATTTCCGTAAAGATTTCAGCTCGTACCATGTGGTGGATTACGATCCTGCAACGGGCAAAGTATTGGCCAAAAGAACGCACCAGGGTGTTACCGACGAATCGGCCTGGGCCCGCGGCCAGGGCTGGGGATTATATGGCTATACCATGTGTTATGCAAATACCAAAAACCCAGCTTTTTTAACACAGGCAGAAAACATTGCCAAATTTATCATGAACCATCCACGCATGCCAAAGGATAAAGTTCCGGTTTGGGATTTCGACGTCCATAATGCCATGGATACCGAAGAAAAGGCACCAAGAGATGCTTCGGCAGCCGCCGTAATCGCATCGGCTTTGCTGGATTTAAGTACCCAGGTGAAGGACGGCAAAAAATATGTTGATTATGCGGAAGACATTTTAAAATCGCTTTCTTCTGATGCCTACCTGGCCAATCCGGGAGAAAACCAATACTTTATACTGAAACATAGCGTTGGTGCTTTTTTATACAATTCGGAGATTGATACACCCCTGGATTATGCCGACTACTATTACCTGGAGGCTTTAAAACGTTATATAGCCATTAAAAAAATAGATCTAAAAATTGCCAGATAACCGGTTTAAAATAAAACAGATACAAACAATTGTTTAACGAAAATGAAACCGAAATTAATCTATAGCCTGCTTTTATCCGTATTTACGATGTTAAATGTAATGGCGCAGGAACAGCCCATCACCAAAGAAAGTTTTGCCGCGATCAACCTGAATTATCCCGGATTGGAAAAAGTAAAAAAGGCTTATATAGCATCCAAATACCAGGAGGCGGCACAAGCTTTACTGAATTATTACCGTGAAAAATCAGGCAAAAAAGAACCTGATTTTAGTAATGCAGAAAAATCGGTAGATATAAAAAGTCCTGTGGATAGATTCACTAAAATGGCAGCTGATAGTGCGCTCCTGCACCGTTTTCAGCCACAAAAGGGGTATGGCTTTTTTAATTATGGAAAAGACATCAACTGGCAGTATTGGCCCGTAAAAGACAACGAGGTGCGCTGGCAGCTACACCGTGTAAAATGGTGGCAATCGATGGCATTAACCTACAACAGCACCAGAAAAGATGAATATGCAAAAGAATGGATGCTTCAATTTGCAGATTGGGCAAAGAAAAATCCTTTCGGACTTTCGGAAGATAACGACAAATATGCATGGAGGCCTTTGGAGGTGTCGGACAGGCTGCAGAGCCTGGTGCCAACCTTTGCCATATTTGTAAATTCGGCACAGTTTACACCAGGCTTCCTCTTATATTTCCTGAAAAACTACCACGAACAGGCGAAGTATTTACCTGCACATTATGCCGCAGAAGGCAATCACCGCCTCTTTGAAGCCCAAAGGGAGCTGTTTGCCGGGGCTTCATTTCCTGAATTCACAGATGCCGCAGCATGGCGTAAAAGCGGCATCGAAGTGCTGAATGCAGAAATCAAAAAACAGGTATATCCAGATGGTGTACAATATGAACTATCACCCGTATACCATGCAGGTGCAATCGATATCTTTTTAAAGGCTTACCGCACGGCACAAAAAGCAGGGGTAGCAAACGAATTTCCGGTAAGTTACAAACAAACCGTAGAGAATATGGTTATGGCCTTTATCAGTATCACCTTTCCGAACTACAACCAACCCATGTTTGGCGATTCGTGGTTGGCCGATAAAAGTTTCAGGATGCAACAGTTCCAATCCTGGCTGGATGCATTTCCTAAAAATGAAGCCATCCGGTATTTTGCCACCGATGGAAAAGAAGGAAAAGTACCAGATTTTCTTTCAAAAGGCCTGAGTACTGCAGGCTTTTATACCTTTAGAAACGGATGGAGCAATGCATCTACCATCATGATCCTGAAGGCAAGTCCCCCGGGAGAATTTCATGCCCAGCCAGATAATGGCACCTTTGAACTTTGGGCAAACGGACGCAATTTTACACCCGATGCCGGATGTTTTGTATATAGTGGCGATGCCGGGATTACCAAAATGAGAGACTGGTACAGGCAAACGCGTGTACATAGCACACTTACCCTTGATGATCAGAACATGGTGATTACCAAAGCACGGCAAGATAAATGGTCGACTGCCTCATCCCAACCCGATCCTAAAGGAAAGGGAGTAAGCAAAATGGATATTTTAACCTACACCAACCCGAGTTATGCTGATTTGAACCACCAGCGCAGTGTATTGTTTATCGATCAAAAATACTTCCTCATTATCGATAAAGCCATTGGAAAAGCTACCGGCAATCTCGATATCCATTTTCAATTAAAAGAAGACAGCAAACCAGTATTTGATATGGCCGGCAACAGGGTTTACAGTACCTATGCAGATGGAAACAACCTTTTGATCCAGTCGCTGAATACGGATAAGGTGAGCCTGCACGAAGAAGAAGGAAAAGTATCTTATGCCTATCAGAAAGAACTGAAAAGACCGGCTTTTGCGTTCGAAAAACAAAAAAACAATGACCAGACACAGCAGTTTATCAGTGTGCTATATCCCTATAATGGCCACAAAGCACCAGAGATCAAGATCAAAGAAAATACCGGCAATGATTACGAAAAAGGCAATATTGATCTTTCGGTAAGCATTGATGGTAAAATGAGCGTGGTAAAAGCGGCGTTAATGGAATGGTAGGAAGCATCCGATTTCCCGCTGATTTACGCAGATTTTAAAAGTTCTTTATCAGCGCTCGCCAGCGTGAGGCCCGCCCGCCCGTAACGGATTAGAAGGAGATAGTCGGGTAAGGGATAGTAGCGAAAAGCCCACAGCGAGGAAGAATGACGATGCGAGGACTTGTAGCAAATAGCCCGGCCCCTTGTGCAGCTTGAGGCCACGCCCAAATAAATAAGTGAAGATTGAATGAGAGAATGATAACCCAACCATAAAAAACAATATGAAATAAGAAAATACAATCAACCATCAACTAACCAAAAAAACCACATGAAAAAAAAGTCAGTTAACCTACAAAAGTATATGGCCCTTGCTGTATTACTTTTGGCAAGCGCCTGCAGTAAAGTTCAAAATGGCCTGACCAGCCAGACTGAAACTACAAAATTTTCGATTCCGAAAATGGCCCTTGGACCACAAGCCAACTTTAATTATGGGGATACGATTTTAAACGTAACCTACGAAAACGGAACACTCAACTCTGGCATTACGGGTATAAACCCCACCAATGCCGCTGCATCAGACGCTGCTTATATAGTATCGCCAGGTGCCACCACGCCAAATCATGCGATAGCACATAAAGTGGTATATGGCGATCCGGCTTATAATTCGGATGGCAATTGGCGAAGCGAGAGTGATGCCCAACAGATTGTTCCGGCGCGTTATTTCCCTGGCGATGAGCGCCGTTATGAGTTTAGCGTCATGTTGAAGGACTGGCCGGTTTGGAACCAGGGCGACCCTACCAACGAAAGTAACCTGTTTCAGTTAAAAGTATCGGGTGGGGAAAATGTTCCGTTGATGATCCGTGCACAAAGAAACGTGATCAGACTCAGGTATCAGGATGTATCGGTAAAAGATATCCTGCCCGATGTGCATCCCTACGTTAACCAATGGATTCAGTTTAGAATAGACGTGCTCTGGGCCACCACCGCTACCGGCTATATGAGAATTTATATGAAACTGCCAGGGCAGAGCGACTTTGCTTTGGTAGATTCTTCAAAAACAAACTACGCCACCTTCACCGGCAATGTTAGTGATGGAAACCTGGGCTACATTAAATGGGGATTATATGTGGTGCCACCCAACAGCACCCGCACCGTTTATCACGACGATATCCGGATCATCAATCTCAATCAGGCACCTACCACAACAGGCCTCATCTGGGGGAACAGCATAGCTGATGCAAACCCTGCATATCTGGATGGTCCATACACCATTACGTCTAATATCACCAATCCTACCGCTTACAATAATACGAGCCATGTTTATATTCATCCCAACATCAAATACCAGGCACCACAAAATATTGTGTATGTGAACAGCACCAGTCCGGCGCCAAACCCGGCTGATAATGTCGTAGGCACACCACGGTCTGATTTTTCGCGTACAACCTTAGCTGCAGCAGGATTATCCAGCGGTGCACCCGGTCCCGGCGGGCGATACCTGGTAGGTGGCTGGGTAAATGCAACATCAGCAACAACACCAACAGCCTTTGATCCAACAGAATATTACGAGCTTCATTTAGAACCCAAAAGCGGTTACTATTTTAACTTTAACGATATTAAATTTACGGTACTTAGGGGCGCTGCCACACATCCCAATACCTTTGTCCTCCGCTCTAGCCTGGATAATTTCGCTACCAATATTTCTGCTCCCGTAACAATTAGCGGCACGACTGCACCCACGTTGATATCATTCAATGCCTCAGCACTTAGCAATATCACTACCGCGGTTACTTTCAGGCTTTATGCTTACGGCGCTACTGCTACAAGCGGAAATACAAGTGTTGGTGTTAATGATTTTCAGGTGAACGGACAGGTGTTGCCTAATCCTTAAATTACACACCAGCAGATAGTTGAGCCAAGAATAATCATAAAAAGGGTAATGGAATTTTCCATTACCCCTTTTTATAACCTAATGTAACAATGAGAACATTAAAACTATTTAAATACATTTTTTGGTACCGTTCCTGTCCATGAATCAGGCAGTTTAGTTATTCCAAAAATTTTCGCCAATACCAAACTTGTATTCTTGTTGCTGTTAAAACTGGTAGTTAAACCACCTTTTTTAATCTGCGGCCCGGTAATGGCCCAGGGTATCTGCATTTCGTTCATCGATATGCCACCATGACCCTTATTTATACCACCATGATCGGTAATCAATAAAATGTGCATGTCTTTATAAATTCCATCTGCCTTTAATTTTTCTATCAAAGCCCCTATTGCTACATCTGCCTGCTCAATGGCCGTAATATATTCCGGTGTCATCCAGCCAAAACCATGACCGGCATGATCGGTATGTACGCTATATAAGAAGGTAAGTGTAGGGTTTTGTTTGTTTTTGACCATAAAATCAAATGCTTTCTGGTAATTTTCCTTGTATCCATCCTTTTCTTCGAATGATACTTCATCAAGGTATTTGTGATTAATGGGATTGATCAGTTCTTTCCAATTGTAATAATAGGCCGTTTTAGCTGATGGTATTGTTTCCTTCAATACTTTAAAGATTGATGGATAGTAGCCGTCTTGATCGGTTTCTATCGGCTGTAGGGTATGTTTGGCCAATGTCCAGTCGTTGGCGGTGATGCCATGCTCCTCTGGTCCCGAGCCCGTTAGGTGGCTCGTCCAATTGGGTAATGTAACCGATGGCATTACCGGGCGGGTAGTTAATGAAAGTATGCCATCGGCAAATAGTTTATCCAGGTTAGGGTGTTTCGCTGTTTGATAGCCCTCGGCACTAAAACCGTCAAGCCCTAAAATTAACACGTGTGCTTTACGTTGGGCCATTGCCGATAATGACAGTAGGGATAACACCATCATTTTAAAAAAAACTTTTCTCATAAATAAATCTCTTGTTGTAAAATTGGTATGTAAATTAAATCATAGAAAATCAAAGCGAAGCCTGTAACACCACTCAAAACCTAACCAAAACGCTGTACGGCTAAACCAACTCATATATAACAGCTTAGCTAGCAGGTTTTATCGAAATGGATTTACCCTTCCTGTCCAGATTAAAATTACAATACATAATTACTAAACAAATGTTTAATAAAACTAAACAACAAGTAAAAAAATTGTTATTTATAGGTTATTAGATGGTGCTGTAGCTTAACACTAAACCGGGAACGACATCTATAAATTTTAAAAAGATAGTTCTTTCCTAATTTTCTGTCCGTACATAAAAGGTCAAAAAATACTATAAAAAATTAATAACGAGCACTTTAAACATCCAAAAATTTGCTAATCATTTGTACTTTAAGTTCTCATTTCTTTAGAATCTAATCCTTAATTTTATATTACAAACCGGGATATCGCAGTAAAAACCCTTTCCCTTGCTTTTTTATACACAAACAACCGTCAACCAACCCATTACCGTTATAAATAATGTACAAAAAACACTTCAGCCTCTTTTTTCTAATGATCGCAACAGGATTGACCAGCTTTGCGCAGAAAACCATAGAAATTGCAACTAAAAACAATGTATTGATACTTGAAAGCGACAAGGATAATACCTTACTATCCACCTACATTGGCAAAAAGCTGGAAAACACCGGAGAATACCCCGGCATACAAGCCCTTGATAAATACAAACCAGGTTCTGATGATCTTTTAAACAAACGGGAAGCTTATATTGCTTCAGGCTCATTGAATTTAATGGAGCCTGCACTAAGCGTGACCCATGCAGATGGCAATAAATCTACTGTACTTAGCTTTTCGGTCGTAAAAACGGAACAAATTGACCAAAACCGGAAACTCACCAGCATTGTACTGAAAGACCTGAAATATAATTTCCAGGTGACCTTAAAATACCTCGCTTATTTTAATGAAGATGTAATTGAACAATGGGCCGAAATCGAACACCATGAGAAAAGCAGCGTTGTACTCAACAAATATGCTTCCGCAAACCTTACCCTAAGCGGCAGGAAATTCTTCCTGAAAAACCAATATAGCGGTGCCACACGCGAAATGCGTTCGGAAGAACAACAGTTACTGCACGGGATAAAAACCATCGATTCGAAACTGGGAACCCGGACAAACCTGTTGCACTCCTCTTCTTTTATGGTTTCGGTTGATCAGCCTGCTACAGAAGATCTGGGTGAGGTAATTGCAGGTTCATTGGCCTGGTCAGGCAATTTCAAACTGGATTTCGAAACCTTTGATGAATATTATCTGAGGATTACCGCCGGCATCAACAATTTTTCCTCCAACTATACTTTAAAAGCAGGCGAGAATTTTGTAACCCCACGTTTCGTGTACACCTATTCTTCAACGGGTAAAGGTTTAGCCAGTAGAAATCTGCAGAACTGGGCACGTAACTATCAAATATTGGATGGAAAAGGGGAAAGATCGACCATTTTAAACAACTGGGAAACCACCTATTTCGATTTTAACGACGAAAAATTAAATGAACTGACCAAAGACACCAAAAAACTAGGTGTTGATGTGTTTTTATTGGACGATGGCTGGTTCGGTAACAAATATCCGCGTAACGGCTCTACCTCTGGCCTTGGCGACTGGCAGTATAACAGGCAAAAGCTAAAAAACGGTATCGGTACTTTGGGTAAAGAAGCCACCGCAAATGGTGTAAAATTTGGCATCTGGATCGAGCCGGAGATGGTGAACCCTAAAAGTGAACTTTACGAAAATCATCCCGACTGGATTATCCGCCAGCCTGAAAGAAAAGAATACTACATGCGTAACCAGCTGGTGCTCGATTTAACCAACCCAAAAGTCCAGGATTTTATATATAAAACCGTCGATGATATTTTTAAAGAAGTACCGGAGCTTGCTTTTATTAAATGGGACTGCAATTCGCTGATTTACAATGCCAACTCCCCTACTTTAAAAAACCAGCATCATTTTTACATCGAATACATCAGGGGTTTAAACAATGTTCTGGAAAGAATTAGAAAAAAATACCCCAAAACACCGATGATGCTCTGCGCAGGCGGTGGATCGAGGGTAGATTATGCCGCACTCCAATATTTCACAGAGTTTTGGCCCAGCGATAACACCAACCCGTACGACCGTATTTTTATCCAGTGGGAATATTCTTATTATTTCCCTTCGATTGCGGTAGATAACCACATTACCGACATGGGTAAACAGCCTATTAAATTTAAAACCGATGTAGCCATGATGGGTAAACTGGGTTACGATGTACGCGTAAATGAACTGAGCAAAAATGACCTGCTTTTTAGTCAGAATGCTGTTAAAACTTATAACAGTTTTAAAGACATTGTCTGGCATGGGCAACAATACCGTTTGCAGGATCCTTATGAAAATAAAATTGCTTCCATTGCCTATGTAAATGATGCCAAAGACCAGGCGATTGTATTTAACTATTATGTGGCTACCCTTTTTACCAATGGCGTGATATTGCCTGTAAAAATGAAAGGATTAGACCCAGCTAAAAAATATAAAATAGAAGAGATTAACCTATATCCTGGCACCAAATCACCAATGGATAGTACAAAAATTTATTCAGGAGATTTTTTAATGAAGGTGGGTTTTAATCCGGAAGCCAACAGCAACAGAACAAGCGTGGTTTTAAAGATTCAGTCCATATAAAATAAAACGAAACACCACGTTAGTGAGGTAGCTTTTTGCACCGCTTCCTTTCAAAAACCTGAATGTATTCCTATGAAAAAATATATTTTAAGCATTGCAGTCCTCCTTTTTGCTGGTGTGATGGCCTTATCCTTCTCAAATAAAAAAGATCCCGCCACGGAACGTCCGAACATCCTTTTTGCCATTATGGATGATGTTACCTATCAGCATATTGGTGCGTATGGTTGCAAGTGGGTAAAAACGCCAAATTTCGACCGCATTGCAAAAGAGGGCCTGTTATTTAAAAATGCCTATACGCCTAATGCCAAATGTGCCCCATCACGCTCGTGTATCATCACCGGACGAAATTCCTGGCAACTGGAAGAAGCCGGCAACCATTGGTCGTACTTCCCCGCTAAGTTCACTTCCTTTGCCGAGGTTTTGGCACAAAATGGATATGCGGTAGGTTATACCGGAAAAGGTGTGGCGCCCGTTGTGGCAAAAAATGCAGATGGTTCGCCACGCGAAACGCTGGTAAAAATATTTAACCAGCTTAAGACAACAGCCCCTACTGCCCAGATCAGCAATGTAGATTATGCGGCCAATTTTAATGCTTTTTTAGGTACAACCGCCCATAAACCTTTCTTTTTTTGGTATGGTGGCCTCGAGCCACACCGCGAATACGAATTTAATTCGGGTGTTAGTAAAGGTGGAAAAAGCCTAAAAGATATTCCAAATGCAGACATTTATCCTTTCTGGCCAAAAAGCGATTCGGTGCGAAATGATCTGCTGGATTATGCTTTTGAAATTGAATATTTTGATCAACACCTGGGCAAAATGCTAAAAATGCTCGAAGACAAAGGCCAGTTGCACAATACGCTTATTGTAGTGACTTCAGACAACGGAATGCCTTTTCCACGGGTAAAGGGACAGGCTTACGAATATTCCAATCACCTGCCGCTTGCCATGATGTGGGCCGATGGTATCGCCCGTAAGGGCCGCAAAATTGAAGATTTTATCAGTTTTATCGATTTTGCACCTACCTTTTTGGAGCTAGCCAAAATACCTGCCGAGCAGAACAGGATGAAACCCATTACCGGAAAGAGTTTTGCTGCCATTTTTAGCTCGGATAAAGAAAAGGTATCTGAAAAGCGCAATTTCGCATTGCTGGGTAAAGAACGGCATGACGTAGGCCGGCCTAAAGATGTGGGTTACCCCATTCGCGCCATAGTTCAGGAGAATTACCTGTTTATCAAAAATTTTGAACCTGACAGATGGCCTGCCGGAAACCCCGAAACCGGGTACCTGAATGTAGATGGCAGTCCCACAAAAACGGCTTGCCTAAAAACGGTATATGCAATCAACAACGATTTTAACTATTGGTTATGGTCGTTCGGTAAACGGAGTGCTGAAGAATTATATGACATTAAAAAAGATCCTGCCTGTTTGAATAATCTGGCATCAGCTCCATCACTGCAAAAAAAATCGGCACAGATGAGAAATAAATTATTAAGCCTGTTAAAAGAACAGGGTGATCCCCGTGTTTTTGGTAAGGGAAGTCAATTCGACCACTATCCATATGCAGATAAAAGAGGGATAAATTTCTACGACCGTTACATGGCAAAAGATCCAACCCTCAGCTGGGGATGGGTAAATGATACTGACTTTCAGGATATCTCGAAAATAGAACGGGCAAAAAAAGCAAGGAATAAATAATCAGTAAATTTCCCGGGTAGTTAAATCTTGCAGCTTTGGAGAAATAGCCTTCCCTATTCCACTAAATAAAATCTTGATCCCCATCACTTTACCAATAGATTTTTCGTAGCGGGTAGTGAGTACTTTTTTACCGTTGAGTATTACTGAAGCTTTCTTATTTACCACACGGATCTCGATATCCCCCCCATTTATTGGATCGAATGCCAGCGCACCCAAAAACCGGTCTGATCCCAACACTCTTTTTTCAGAAAACTTATACTGTGAAAAAGCCACGCAGTTGGCCCGGTTAAGCGTTAAAAGGTGACGGTGTTTCTCCCCAAGGATAATGATTGTAGTCTCCACACATTGTGTACCAGGCCTGTTCTGCTCTGAAAAAACCCGACAGGTAAAAGAAAAATTATCACCACTGATAGTAGAGGGCTTAATATTGCTAAAACCTACCAAAAACGGCCTGTTGGTAGCCAAACCGGCAGAATCCAGCTGCGCTTTTGAAACATAGATATTTTTTGGATTGAGTGGCTGTAAACCTGCAATAGGATATGCCCTCGAAGTATCGTTACCAGAATTGGCCACCCAGCCTTTTGTTTGCATAAATATCGAAACGGTATCTATAGGTTTATCGTGATAAAATAATGTAGCGTAAACCACACCGGGATTTCGAAAGAATTTAGCGATTTCCTTTTTGCCACTTATTGGCGACTGTAATGCCTCGTCCATAAAATCGACCTTATACTCATCTCCATCTTTAAGCGCTTTCTTCGATTTAAGCTTAAAAACCGCCGTATGCGGTACATTGCCAAAAGGATTTTCGCAGATCAACTCCGTATCGCTGGGATCACTATCCGATTTCCATATCATAAAACCTGCAATAAACGCGATAAACAATAAGGCAATCAGACCGGCATAGATATATGTTTTTTTATTCGATTTATGCTCCGGGTGAATGGGATTTTCTACTCCAATAACCTTTTCAACTGTTTCGGGTCTGGTTACTTCAGGCTGTGCAGACAAACTCACCAACTCAAATTCCTGCCAATCGCGATAGCCAATAAACTGGGCAAGGGCATCACGGGTGGCCTTTTGAGGGAAATAGCGCTGTGGCGTTTTCAACTGGCCCAACAGCCTCTTTAGCGTATTTACACTCAGATATACTTTTGTCTTTTTACCCAGTTGGCTGCTCAGTCTGGTATAATCTGATACACGCCACTCTTCAATGGCCATGTTACCCATTTGCTGTATGATGATCTTGCAACAGATATCTAATGCATCAAAAGCTGATTGATTGCTCGACTGTACAGAATTGGGATCCATTACTGAATTTCGCTTTTATATATTGGTTAAGGTAAATTGGATAAAAACCCAATACTTGTAAACTTTGTTTACAAACATATAAATAACACAGTATATAGCGCTGATCAAAAAACGTTTTTTCAAAATAATGTACCTGCTGAACCAGTTAGGAGTTGTGCGTTTGGCGTAAATTAAATGATTACCCCCCTGGGCAATGATCAATGACTAGTGAACGAATGAACCAAAATGTCGTTTTTTACCATTATTGATCTTCAGGTTTTGTAATTTAGGGATATGAACATTACCTATAAGTTAGATGTAATCCCGAATCCGGAAGAAGTGATCGAACTATTCATCCAGGCGGGACTAAAAAGACCAACCGAACCTGAAAGGATAGCCTTAATGTTAAAAAATGCAGATGTATTGGTTACTGCCTGGCAGGAAGACAAACTGGTTGGCATTTGCAGAACCATTACCGATTGGGTGTGGTGCGCTTATTTGGCAGATCTTGCCGTATTTACAGGAGCTAAAAGTACAGGAATTGGGAAAGAATTGATTGCCATTACACGCGGGAAAATCGGGCCGCAATGCATGCTCATCCTGTTATCGGTACCTACCGCTTTCGATTATTATCCGAAGGTAGGTTTTAACAAAGAAGACCGTGCCTTTAGCATTGAACGAACCTTATAATTTTACACCTATGAAAAAGATTATTCTGGACCTGGCCGTTACCTTGGATGGATTTATAGAAGGCCCGAACGGGGAAATTGATTGGTGCATAATGGATGGCGATGCCAATTTCAACGATTTTTTAGAAGGCATTGATTCGATATTTTACGGACGGATCAGTTACGATTTATGGGGCAATTACCTCCCCGGAGAAGAAGAAAACGAATTGATGAAATCAATCTCGCGAAACATCAACAGCAAGAAAAAATATGTGTTCTCCCATTCCAAAACCGATGATGGCACTGGCGCCGTCTTTATCCATTCGGATATTGAAAAAACGGTTAATGAAATCAAAAACCTTCCGGGTAAAGATATCTGGCTCTATGGTGGGGCAAAGCTGATTTCCACGTTTATCAACGCAGGTTTGGTTGATGAATTACAACTCGCTGTACATCCGGTTATTTTAGGCAGCGGGAAATTATTGTTTAACGAGATTACCGATCGCGTGAGGTTGACGCTAAAAGAAACCAAAACCTCTCCATCTGGTGTTATTTTGCTTACTTATGAGGTATTGAAATAGCTGAGCGAAGGGCGTTTGGGATTTAGCGCATGGTGTCAGTTAGCCCGTTTAAACAATTAACCGATTAACCATCCTACCCTAAAATTTATAAATACTTTTTCACTAAAGAAATCTTCCGCAGTAAATAAGCCGTTCCCCAGCTTAATCCTAATGATAGGACAAAAACCATCAGGAACTTAAAACCAGCGGGGATATTAACATTCAACAACCCAAACTGCAGCCAGGTGATGTAAACAAAATGTACCAGATAAATTAAATAGGCATGGCTGCTGAGCGAATCCCACCAGGCAATTTTTTTAACCACCAGTTTGCTAAAAGTGCTGATGAAAGCGATAGACAATAAGGTACAGCACAATACAAATAACGAATTGTTAAGAATGGCCATTTGGTTTATACTAAGCTGTTGCTCCGTAAATACTTTGTTTAAAAACCCAGTTGAAAACACAAAAAAAGTAGTAATCGCCAGTAAACACCATAAAGTGTAATACCGAACAGTTGATGAGTTTCCGGCAAAAACCCCGATACCAATAGCCGTTTTCCCTACCATTATCCCAATTCCAAAATAGGCAAAATAGAGGATCAAACGGCTGAGCTGAAAATCGAAAGGGCCAAAACCCGTCCAGCTGTAAGGCCCAAAATACCCTGCCATGGGCAGGTATGCCAGCAAACCAGTTAAAAATAAGGTTATAAATACGGTAAAGGCTTTGGTGTTTGTATTAAAGAGTATAAAATCCGATAGGAAAATAAGCCAAAAGCATCAATAAGGTACCCAACAACAAAAAAGGAATCAATAACCGGTACATTTTATCTTTAATAAAAGGCAGTACACCCTTTTTTTTGATACTCGAAAAGAAGTAAAGCCCGCCAATAAAAAACATCAGCGACATAAAAAAAGTGTCGTTAAAACCCACCAGATCATCAAGCAGAACCCATCTCCTACGGTCTACTATGGCATGTGTAGACAAAATATAAGCATCTTTGTTAAATACGGAAAAAGTGGTATAAGCCAGGGCGGAATGGTGGGCTAAAACCAAAACCGTTATGGTAGCGCGTAAATAATCTACCCATACATTTCTCGAAGATGGTTTGGCCATATCTTGCCTGCTTTTATGTAATTACAATAAGGATAAATTTAACATCTTAATTGTGATTAACAATTTAAAAAGCGACAATTACAACAAACCAGATACTGAATAACAGGCAGATAACGATCAGTCTTAATATTTCATGCCTGATTAATATACTTGTTTAAGTGTCGCAATTTTACCATTTTTAGGTAAGCCACAGAATACTTTTGGTTTTACAAAGGATAATATGGAAAAAACAGTTAGCTTAAGGGGATTAACTACCATTAGCTTTTGGGCAGATGACGTAAAGGCTGCAAAGAAATGGTATACAGAAATATTGGGCCAGGAGCCTTATTTCGAAAGGCCTGATGCCGAAAATCCGGCTTATATTGAGTTTCGGATTGGCGATTATCAGCACGAGCTGGGCATTATCGACCGAAAATATGCGCCACCAATGCCCGCACAACCTGGAGGGGAAATCGCATACTGGCATGTTGACAATCTGGAAGAAACCCTCTACAGGCTCATTGCCCATGGCGCAAAGGCATATAGTCCGGTCACCGAATATGGTGTTGGCTTTGTTACTGCTTCAGTGATTGATCCTTTTGGTAATATATTGGGTATCATGTATAACAAACACTATCTTGAAATATTAAGCAAATCGGCAAAATAGTATATCAATCCTGTTCTATGGAAGAATCGAAAAACGGCGTTCAGGCTTTTTATGCCAAAACACAGGCCGACTGGCGCCAGTGGCTTGCCGAAAACCATGAAAAAGAGGCATCTGTCTGGCTCATCATCTATAAAAAAGAGGCATCAGCCAGTAGCCTGCCACATGCCAATGCAGTTGATGAAGCGCTCTGCTTCGGCTGGATTGATAGCTTAACCATTAAGCGGGATGAGGAGAGCCGTTATCAGTTTTTCTCCAAAAGAAAGGCCAAAAGCAATTGGAGTGCCATCAACAAAAATAAGGCACTAAACATGATTGAACAAGGATTAATGCATCCTGCAGGTTTAAAAACAATCGAAATCGCTAAAGCTAACGGCATGTGGGATGCCCTAAATGATGTAGAAAACCTGGTCGTACCCGATGATCTGAAAAAAGAATTTGAAACCAATAAAACGGCAAATGATCATTGGGGAAAATTCTCCCGTTCTTCTAAAAAAGCCATCTTAAAATGGATCTCGGAAGCCAAAAGACCAGAAACAAGGATAGACAGAGTTACTGCGACAGTGAAGTTGGCAGGAGACAATATAAGAGCGAAATAAATTTAGTCTGAAGTCCTCAGTCGAGAGTCCAGAGTCGTTAATCTCAACTCATGCGTCCTCCTGAACTTGTTTCAGGATCTATTTCGATATTAGTTTAATAGTTGGAGATGTCAGTTAAACAACTAACCGATTAACCAGTTTACAGTTGTCAGTTTGCAGTTCAAAGTTAACCGATTTCAACAATTAACCGATTAACCGGACTAAGTTTGGGGCTTGGAGTTGGGCGTTTGGAGGGGATTAACCGATAGATTAGTCCAGAGGCTGAAGTCTTTAAGCTGAAGTCGATTAATCCATCAACAACCTGCCTATCAACAATAAAACATCAAACCAATGACTAATGGAATAATTAATTATTCAATTTATTCCTATACTCCGACGGTTTCATGCCTTTAATGGCTTTAAAAAATTTATTAAAGTTGGTTGGATTATTGAATCCGCTGGCATAACACACATCCGCTATAGAATAATCTTCTGATTGAAGCAATTTACAGGCATGACCTATCCTGATCTCATTGATAAACTGGGTAAGCGATTTTTGGGCCCGCATTTTAAAAAACCTGCAAAAAGAATTCGGCGTCATATTGCACAATTCGGCTACTTCATTCAGGTGAATGTCGTTATGGAAATTTTTCATTAAAAACTGATAAACCTTATTGATCCGGTTATTGTCTTTCTCGTCATATTGGTTCTTAAAAGTAATACTGGAGAGGTACTTAAAATCTTTTGAACGGGCTAAAATTTTAATGATTTCAATGACGGAGATAATATTTTCAAAGCCGTCGTTGTCCGCCATAGCAAGCAAAATATGTTTTATTTTATGAGTGGTCTCCTGATCAAATACAAGCCCCCGCGAAGCCCTCGAAACCAGATCGGCCGCCAGTGCCAGAACATCCTGATCATCTGTTAGCAAAGAAAAAAAGTCGATACTAAAATAAATCACTGTAGATTTTACCGCTTTATCGTCGCTGTCTTCGTAAACTTTATCATTCTGCCAGATGTGAGGAAGGTTTGGGCCCATCAGCACCAGATCGTCATCCTCAAAATTCCCGATATGATCGCCAACAATCCGTTTGCCATGGCTCCGTTCAATCCATACCAGTTCGCACATATCGTGAAAGTGGAAAGATGAAATCAACCGGTTGTTATCAATCTGTTTGATATGGACAGATTTATTCCCCGAATGGTTAACATTGATAAGTTCAGACCTCATAATATTTCACAAAAAAGCTAAATAAGTAAACTAAATTAATGATAAATGAGCAGATATTATTATTCAGGGTAAAAAAGTTTAAGTTTTTCCAAATATAGTTTTACAAAGGGATTTAAGCTGCGTGTACTTTAGTATAAGTAAACATTTGATTATGATGAGTATACAGTGTGCGTCATCATTCAATGTTTTTTAACCAAAATCCCTAAAAACTATATGAAGAAAATTTTCCTATTTTGTTTCTTGCTATTTCTATCTTCAATGGCTTTTTCGCAAGATAAAACCATTGTGAAAGGAACAGTTAGAAATGCAGAACAACAGCCCCTCGCAGGCGTTAGCGTGGGGGTAATCGGTCAAAATATCGGCACAACTACCGATAGTGAGGGCCGTTTCAGTATCCAGATCCCAAAACCCGCGGGCGCAAGACTCAGATTTGGCATCGTAGGTTACAGTACACTCGAGGTAGCCGCAAATGATCCGAAAGGATTTAACATTATTTTAAAAGAGGATGAAAAAAATGCTTTGAACGATGTTGTGGTGGTTGGATTTGGTACCACGAGCATCAGAAAGAATACCACATCTGTAACCACTCTTAATACCGAATCAATCAAGAACATTCCTGTTGGAGATATGGGATCGGCTTTACAGGGTAGAGTTGCAGGTGTGATCGTACAGCAAGGTTCGGCGGAGCCCGGACAAAATGGGGCAAGCATCTCCATTCGGGGCAACGGAGAACCATTATATATCATTGATGGTTTTGTATCGAACAGCCAGCGCTTTTTAACCTTAAACAAAGCCGATATTAAATCTCTTACTGTATTAAAAGATGCGGCCTCTACAGCTGTGTATGGTATGAATGCGGGCAATGGTGTGGTGGTAATTACTACTAAACAAGGAGAGGTTGGGCAATTAAGCTTCGATTACCAGGGCAATTACGCTTTTAATACCCCTTCTTATAGTGTAAAGCGTATGAACGCACTTGAGTACGCCACCTCGTTAAACAATCTATATCAGGCTCTAGGCCAAGGGATAAATGCTTTTAAAACACCTGCTGAACTTAACGATATTGGCAACAACTTATCCAATTACACCAATTGGGAGAATGAATTGTTACGCAATTATGCTCCACAAAAAGAACATACAATATCCGTTAACGGTGGGACAGACCGGTTAAAGTTTTTTGGCAGCCTGAATACCCTGGGCCAGGAAGGCATTATGAAATTTAATTCGTTAGATTATAACCGCTACAATTACCGATCGAATGTAAGCAGCTATTTTGATAAAATAGGTCTAACGGTAGAATTAAATATAAATGGCTCTATACTCGATGAAAAATACCCTCCAGCAAGTGCAGCTACGATATATTCTAGACTTAGAGACAGAAACCCTTTTGAAAAACCATTTACGGCAGATGGTAATATTTCAAATCAATTTGATAATCCTGCACTACAATTAAAGAGCCCAGGCTATATTAAACTTAGAACGGTTTATAATCAATTGGCGGGCGCATTAAATTGGGCTGTTCCTAAAGTAAAAGGCTTAACCTTTGGCTTTAATGGCAACTATAATCTTACTACCCAAGATCGTGTGGACTGGATACAAACTGCAACATATTATGATGAGCAGGGTAATGCAACCAAAGAAGACCCGGCCAACATAGGCATTAGCCGTTCGTCGTACATGACCAGCCAATACGATTTTAATATTCGGGCAGATTACAAAACAAGCTTTTTAAATAAACACAATGTAGAAGCCACAGTAGTACACACCAGACAACATTATTATACCAATTCCCTAACGGCGGGCTCCAGGGGTTTTAATACCACCGAAATCAAGCAGATCCAAAAAGGTGATGCAACTTTAGTTACCGCTTCGAATACCGAGGGTGAACAAGCCTGGATGGGCTATGTAGGACGTCTGCATTATGATTATGACCGTAAATACATGGTAGAGTTTGCCGGCCGTTACGATGGCTCGGATAACTTTCCTGATGGTAAAAGATGGGGCTTCTTCCCTTCGGTTTCAGGAGGATGGGCAATCTCTGAAGAGAAGTTTTTTGAGGGCATAAAAGATAAAAAAGTTTTGAATTACCTTAAGCTCAGGGCATCGTATGGACAGATTGGGGTAAATAATATTGATCATTATCTGTATTCTTATCTGCCAACCTATAACTATAATTCGAATGCTTATGTGGTTGATGGTAAACTGCAGAACAGCGTAACCCCAGGCCCAACACCTAGTGTGAATATTACCTGGTTCGACCGTACCAAGTACGATGCAGGGATGGATTTTTTCCTATTTGGAAACAAGCTGGAAGGTACTGTAGATTATTTTTTTGAAACCACAAAAGGTTTTTTGTCTCCTGATGCCTTTCGTTACACTGATCCAATTGGGTATGCATTACCACTCGTGGTTTCGAAAGCTGAAGACAGAATTGAAGGTTTAGATGGTTCATTAAAATACAATACCAAAATCGGCCGGGTAAACTTTAATGCCGGTTTTAACTTTACCTATTACAGATCAATTGCTTTTAAAACAAACGAGGACAGTATTACACTGGCAAATCCACGCCTACGTGCTCAGGGAAATGAGAAATTTTATGTAGGAACAGGTTATATCGGCGCACAGTTCTACACCAATCCGCAAGACATCCTGAACAACCCGAAACGCATAACTTCGAGAGACCTTAGGCCCGGCGACCTACAGTATCAGGATGTCAACGGTGATGGTAAAATAGATGGCCAGGATCAGGCCAGGTTTGGACACAATACTTCACCGACCTTCGTATTTGGTGTTGATCTTGGAGCCAGCTACAAAGGACTGTCTATCGCCGCCACCATACAGGGAACAGGTGCCAGACAAACCTATTTCAGTAACGTAGCGATGGGTTCGGAGGGCGAAAGAAGATTAGATTTTGCTTTCCAAAATGATAACTGGACCCCGAACAATCCAAATGCGACCATGCCAAGAGCCGGAAATGCATCACTAAATGACAATAATAATTACGCTTCGTCTGATTTCTGGGCACGTAACTCGAATTACATTAGGTTAAAGTCGGCCACAATATCCTACGATTTTAAATACTCCATACTCGATAAGCAAAACTGGTTACGCAACCTCATCATTTTCGCTTCTGGCGTTAATTTATTCGCTGTGGGCCCTTCTGTAAAATACGGAGACCCCGAAGCAAATAACTTCGATGGTTATTCATACCCAATGATGAGAACATATTCAGCAGGTCTTCAATTAGGTTTTTAAATATACATAAAATGAAAAAATATAAATTAATTTGGGTTTTGGGCTTGATCGCTCTCGGGCTTACCTCTTGCAAAAAATTCCTGGATACACAGCCTTACGATAAAATTACCGGCGAACAAACCTGGAACAGCGAAAACCTTTCTACGGCATTTATATATCAAATATATCAGGATGTATTGGCGAGCGATTCCTGGTTATCAGGGTATGCCCATAATTATTCTGCCCGCTCGGAAAGTGTAACTAAAAATGCCATGACTGGAACCTTAAACAGTTCATATTGGTCGAAAGACCGTGCCGAACTGATGACTAAGAATGACAATTATGGTTGGTTAAGCTACGATGTACTTTGGAGAATACACACGGCCATGAAAAACATCCAGGCGAGCACCACTTTCTCAGAGGCCTTTAAAAAACGGTCGCTTGGAGAATTGTATTTTTTAAGGGCCGCGCATTATTTTATCTACGCTAAATTATATGGCGGCTTACAGATCATCGATCGTGAACTCAGCCCTGATGAAAACCTGCAGATCCCCAGAAAATCGGTAAAAGAAACTTATGATTTTATCCTATCTGACCTGGAAAAAGCAAGCGCATCGCTTCCAGCTACGGCAGAGAGAGGAAGAGCTTCTGCTAATGCTGCGCATGCTTTATTAATGCGGGTTGCATTACAAGCGGCGGCCTATGTAGATGGGGGTATACCCAATAGTACTTATTACGACAAAGTGATTACCTCTGGAACAGCCTTGGGATTAAACGCATCAGGATCTCAGCTCAGCCCCTATTCGGATATGTTCAGAAAATACGAAACCGCGATAGCTGCGAGTGAAAATATACTGATCAGAGAACGTTCTAAAACAAACACCTCTCTTTATGATATTCCGATGCAGTACCAGGGCATGTGGTCAACAGGTAAGTTTTCGGCCTATGCAAAGCTGCATTTCCCTATAAATGTTACTATGAATTTTTGGGGAATGGATGGTGGCGCCTGGCCAACTCAGGATCTGGTTGATGATTATCTGGTTAAGGATACAGATGGCAGTATTAAATATTGGGAGAATACCTCTTATGTTGCAACAGGTGCCAATGTAGATGAAAAAATGTACTTCAGCGGCACAAAAAAGAGAGACTTAAGGTTTTATGCTACGATTGCTTACGACAGCTGTTTATATTTTAACAACCAGGTAAGAGTATTTTTTAGAAGAGATGGAAATGTGAGTAATGCCAACAGTAAAATTAATGAAGGCTCTTCAGCAGAATACGGTTATAGTGCCGGAAATACTGAAAATTATAACTCTTCTACGGGTTACTCCATGATTAAATATTTTTATGATCAGGTTTCCAGTTTACCCAATCCATCCGATCAAAAATTAGACTATTGTTTTTCAGTGCTCCGTTACGGAGAGGCTTATTTGAACATGGCTGAAGCTTACCTGATGAAAGGGGACTATGAAAATGCAAAAAAATTTATGGTGCCAACCATGGTTAAACACGGTGGATTTGATGAGAGCAAAGCAACAAGTTATCTCGCCGGGCTCTCTGGAAATGTTTGGGGAAATTCTTTATTTGAAGCTTTTAAACGGGAAAGAAATGTAGAAATGGTATATGAAAATAACGACCGTTACTGGTCGCTGCTGCGCTGGGGAATGAGAACCTCTGGTGGTGTTAAAAACGGCGAATATGCTACAGGGGGTTATGTTATCCCTGCATTACAAGGTACGCTCCGGGGTATACGCATTGCAAGGGATGGCAAAACGTATTCCTTTTTCACCGATAATAATGTTGCAGGAGAGGCGAGATTTACACCTAAACGTTATCTGCTGCCTATTAACGAAACCTTCCGGTTAAAATCAGGCATCAACCAGAATCCAGGCTGGGATTAATTTTACTCATAATTTTAATAGAAATGAAAAAAACGATAAAACCACTGTTAAGCATCATCGCAATCGGATTGATGTTTTTATCTTCCGGCTGCTTAAAAAAAGGACTGGAGGATCTGAACAACTCTAGCTTAAAAGTAATGTCGACAGTAGACTATACCTATAGGTTTTTATATACCGACACCATTCAAAAAGGTACCAGTAAAGAGGAGATTGAAAAAGACCGTGTATGTGAAGTTTTATTTAAAAAACAAACTACGACGCTCAATGAAAACGGAATAGATGGCTTTAAAACGACCCTAACCTATGATATTAATTCAGTGTTAAAAGCAGGTCCAACAGGCTCTGTAACCAAAGCGATGCTCTATGCTCAATTTGATAAACTGATAAAAACAGATCAACTCAGCAAATTATGGGTGTATGTAACGGTTTCGGATGTATCTACCATTACTTCTTTAGATGATTCACCAAAATTGGGTGGTCCAGGAGATTTTTCAAAAGACCGCAAGTACCGTGTAACGGCAGCAGACGGATCTACCAAAGATTATCTCATTAGAACCGTAAAAGGTTTTTAACCCAAATCATGCGCAATCAAAAGGCCTGTATCCATACTGTGGAGCAGGCTTTTTTAGTTCCAGAGCTACGCTAACCTTATTACTCACAGAGCTACGTAAATGCAATCAGCATTGCATTTCGCTTCTATCACCTGTTTACCAAATTGAGGGTAAGTCCGCAGCAAGTCCGCGTATAGTCCGCGTTTTTACACCTAAATGCGGACTATATATGGTTTTTAATCAGATTTGTAGTAAATTAGTTATACAAAATGTATCACCTTTAATACTACAAAGTATTAAGATAATGCCTTTAGAAATATTTGATCATCATAATTTAGGGTTATGGCCATATTGGATAGAAAGGGCCTGCGCGGTTCTATTGGAAATTTATCGTTTAGCAAACAGGGCGATATCAATGTTGTAAGATCGAAACCTGGTAGAGGAAATGTAAAACAAACGGCGGCGACTAAAAAAAGTGCATCTGTTTTTGGCAGTTACATTAGTCCTTTATCCAAATACATCCGGATGTCTTTCCAGCATCTTTTAACAGGTTTTTACGATGGAGCGATGGTGAACCGGATGAATTCGGATATTTCTACTGTCCTCTACCAATCCATAACCCCAGAAGGAACCTTTAAACTTACAAAAAAAAGTTTTGACCGTTTAACCGGATTTAATTTTAATCTGGCTTCGGTGTTAAACAAAAGTTTGCTCATAATGCCCGAAACCACATTCACTGCAAATGAAGTAAGGGTCCGCATTCCAGAATTTTTGGTTTCAAAAGACCTGCGTTACCCTCCACAGGCCGATGGCTGTACAATTGAAATACAAGTGGTTCAATTTAACCTGGAAAAAGGGCTTTGGATGGTTTATCCACAAGAAAGTATCCTGCTTAAAAAAGGGGGACTAAACGATAGCCAGATTTTCAGCTACCCTTTACCAAAAGGTTCTTTATGTTTAGTGGCTATAGGCACCGTATATCATGACCAATATAAGATTGTATTAAACAGCAAAACTTTTAACCCCATGGCCATTGTTGCCGCAGGCTTTAACCCGGGGAGCGCCCTGGAAGAAGAACTAAAAACCTGGTATTACATGGAGGTTAAAATGAAATTAGAAGGCTAAAATAATATCCTGTTTCACCATTATACGTCAACCGGCAGGTTTTACCGCCTTCCGGTTGGTGTGATTGATCATTCACAAACAATTAAAATCCTTCTTTTTTCTGATCAGGAAAACCAATATCCTATGTATTTTAAAAAAACAGGATATTGAAAAATATCGTAATCATCAGCACAATAATCCCTAAATACAGTGGATTGGTGTACCAGGTTTTGCTTTTTAAATCCTGTTTAGGGGTTAAGCTATACACCAGGCCTACCAATTCTTTTTCATCCTTTGCCTTGGTAAACAAACTGATCAGGATGGTAAACAGCAAACATACCGTAAAGGAGATGGAAGCAATGGTAAAGGCCTGCCCTGTTGCCGAATAAAAATCGAATGCATGCACGAGCCAGCCGCCCTTGCCCTCGGCCACCGATAAACCATGTGTAATTGCCGCAGCACTTGTACCCAAAAGCAAGCCCCAAAAGGCGCCATGGCCTGTGGTACGTTTCCAGAACATGCCCAAAAAGAAGGTGGCAAACAAAGGTGCATTAACGAAGCTGAACACCAGTTGCAATAAATCCATAATGCTGTTAAAGCCGCGGGCCACATATGCAGTTGCAATAGAAATTAAGATCCCGGCAATGGTGGTGGCCTTCCCCACCATTAAATAATGTAAATCGGAAGCTTTTTTCCTGATATGGGTTTGGTAAATATCGTAGGTAAACACCGTATTAAAGGCCGTAACATTACCGGCCATACCGCTCATAAAGGATGCGATTAATGCCGTTATCCCTAAACCAAGCAAACCACTGGGATACAGTTTCTGTAACAATAAAGGCAATACCATATTGTAATCTTTATCGCCATTTACATTAACAGGTAATTCGAAGCCCGAATATTGACCTTGTAAAGCCAATAAAATAATCCCGGGAAGAATTACAATAGCAGGCATTAAAATTTTGGGGAAAGCCGCCAGTACGGGTGTACGCTGGGCCTCATTTAAATTTCGGGTTGCCATGGCGCGTTGTACCACTAAAAAATCGGTACACCAGTAGCCAAAAGCCAAAACAAAACCTAATCCAAAAACCATACTGAAGGCATCAACACCCATGGGGTTGTTCGCCGGACTATCCAGTCCCTTCCAGACATGCAGTTTGGCATCATCTACATGTTGTATAATTCTGGCTATTCCACCAGCTTTATCTAATCCAATATACACCAGGGGCGCTATCCCGATAATGATCAGAAAAAACTGCAAAACTTCGTTATAGATCGCACCTGTTAAACCTCCGGAGAAGGTATACACCAATACTACGCCTGCCGCCAGCCATATCGAAAGACCGAAATCCCACCCCAAAATCACTTCCATCAGCATGGCCAGTGCATATAAGGATACGCCGGACGAAAAAACCGTCATTGCGGCAAAAGTAAGGGCATTAAAGGTCCTGGTTTTCTCGTCGAAACGTAATCTCAAATACTCGGGAACACTCCGGGCTTTACTGCCATAGTAAAAAGGCATCATATAGACCCCTAAAAAAATCATCGCTAAAGCAGCTCCCAGCCAATAAAAGTGCATGGTGTACAAGCCATACTTCGCACCATTGGCGGCCATTCCCAAAACCTCCTGTGCGCCTAAATTGGCGGAGATAAATGCTAAACAGGTAATCCAAAGCGGTATATTGTGCGAACTTAATAAAAAGTCGTTCCCGGTTTTTATTTTCTTTTTGAGCACTAAACCAATGCCCATTACAATTGCAAAGTAAAGGGCAATGATCAGATAATCTATAAGTTCCAGTTTCATATTAAAAGATTGTGATTTGGTTAGTGTGATTTATTCCATGGGCAGAAACCCATCAAAGCAATCACGATATTGTTCTATAAGCAGCCGTTGGCAGGCCGGTTACCTTTAATTTAATCATAAATAAGGAGCCACTGTGTGGATATAGTTTTAATTCATCCTCACTCAATCCATCTTTTGCGGTTGTAATCAACATTTGGTTCATCAGCTTACCGCCAAAGGCACAACTCGTTACATGCGGTGCATTGACTATAATTTTATCGATACAAGCTCCATTAGCCGGATTATACCTGTTTACGCAAGCACCACCCCACATGGCTACCCACAGCATCCCTTCGCTATCGATACACATCCCGTCTGCAACTGTGCCCGGTTCGGTAATGTCGATAACAATCCTTTCATTTGTTATATTCCCTGTAGCTAAATCAAAGTCAAAAGCTTTAATGTGGTACAAAAAACTATCGATGTAATATAAGGTGCGGTTATCGGGCGACCAGCAAATGCCGTTAGATACACTGGTGCCTGCAATTTTCTTCACCAATTTTCCATTATAGCAGTACAGGTTACCCGCATGGTGCCTGGCATCAACATGCATGGTACCCACCCAAAGTCTGCCCAAAGCATCGCAGGCGCCATCGTTGCTTCGGTTTTCGGCATCTTCTTTAAACTTTACCAGTTTTGTGGTTTTACCTGTTTCCAGATGCAGTAATACAATCTTACCTTGCAAAGCCACCAGCAGTTTGTTGTTTTCGGCAGGCGCCACCATACCGGGCATGGCCGATATCTTTTGGGTTTCTAGTTTTCCATTTACAGGATCACAGGTACCTACAAGTTTACCTTTAATATCAATGAACAAGAATTTTTGCCATTCAGCATGCCAACGCGCACCTTCACCCAAAATTAAATCTGCCTTGTAAAGTACATCAGGCTTCCAAATATTCATCTATGTTTAAAATTTACGGTAACCCAATGCTCTTCATTATATGATCCTCAACATCTGGCGTCTCAAATCTCCCATCTAAAATCTCACGCTCACCTCTCAAATGATATCCTGCATCAAAGCACTTCTTCCCCCATCAATTAAATAAGTAACTCCGGATGCAAAAGCAGCATATTCGCTTGATAAAAACACACACCAGCCGCCAATCTCTTCCACGGTGCCCAGTTTTTTAACGGGATGCAGATTGATGGTCCGTTGCCTTTCTTCATCAGCCTGCTCAAAAGAATCGAACCATTGCTGGTTGCCGGGCGTATCGATAAATCCTGGCGCAATGCCAACCGTCCGTATATCAGGGCCCCACTCTATAGCCAAACTTCGTACTAAACCCGTTAAGGCCGTTTTCGCAATATTGTATGGTGCACAGCCGGGAATGGTGGCAAAGGCATGGTTAGAAGCCATTACAATGATGATTCCTTTATTTGCCGACAACAGTGATTTGCAGTGCCTGGCCAATCTCCAATGTGCAGACAGGTTTAAATCCAAATTAAACTGCCAGTCATTTTCGCTGCAATCTTCCGTACCTTTAAATACATTTTGGCCGGCATTCGAAATTAAAATGTCCAGCTTTCCATAACCATTGCTGATGTCGGCAACCAGCGATTCAATATTTTCAGCTGATGCCATATCGGTTTTGAAATAGTCGGTTTCAACATCAAAAGACTTCATTTCTGCCAGAAAATGCTGCGCTACCTCACTTATTTCACTGTGTTCGGCACAACCGATTACAGTACAGCCTGCTTTAGCCATCATTTTGGCAATACCCAGGCCAATACCCGAAGTAACACCGGTTATTAAAACTATCTTTCCTTTTAAATCTATCGTTAACGCCATGATCTTTTTTTGCCTTACTCTTACACGTAAAATCCTGTTCTCGGGATTAAAACTCCCGGGTGTTTTTCCATTTCTTCTTCGATTAAATCGACCCCCAAACCTGGCCTGTCGCTCAATTTAAGGTGCCCGTTCTGTACCATATCTGCAATGGGGTGCGAAATCACTTCGTCGCGCCAGGGCACATCGTTAAACATAAATTCCTGTCTGAAAAAGTTCGGTACCGAGGCACAAACCTGCGCCGAAGCCAGCGTAGACAGCGGTCCGTTAGGATTATGTGGCGCGAGGAGTACATTATAAGCTTCCATCATGGTAGCCATACGTTTCATTTCTGAAGGTCCGCCGCAGCGGGTAATATCGGGCATCATGATGTCGCAAATGTGTTTCTCCAATACATCGCGGATACCATGACGGGTATAGTGACGCTCGCCTACACAGATCGAAACATTTGATGGAATCCGGTCTCTCATTGCTTTTAAGGTATTGGCATTTTCTGGCCCGGCAGGTTCTTCGTACCAGGTGATGTTCAGTTCGGAAAGCCGTTGCGCCATGGTAACAGCCACGCGATAGTTTAACATGGCGTGGGTTTCGATCATGATATCAAATTCCGGACCTAAAGCATCGCGCACGGCTTTACTTACATTAAATGCCAGATCTTGCTGGGCAGCTGTAAGCTGAAGGTTTGAGGATAAATCTTCGCCGTACAAATAATTGGTGTGTGCAAAGGGATCAAATTTTAAACCTGTAAAACCAGCTTCCCTAACCTTTTTTGCCTGTGCGGCATAATCTTCGGTATTGTGCCCCCCGCCTGTAAACCAGTAGTTGGCATACAGCAGAATATCTTTTCTAAAAGCCCCGCCCAAAAGTTCGTAACAGGGTACGCCCAATACCTTTGCCTTTAAATCGAGCAAGGCCATATCGATACCACTGATGGCACACATACTGGCCCCGAATGGTCCCATCCAGTTTAAATCCCGGTAAAGCTTGGTCCATATAAAATCTGTTTTCATGGGGTCAAGACCAATAATGCGGTGACCAACATGTTTGGTGGCTTCAAAAACAATCGGACTGCCCGGCCAGTTAGTCGCCTCGCCCACTCCGGTGTGCCCCGTATCGGTATATATCTTTAATAAGGTCCAGTTGTATTTTACGCCTTCAACCAGCCATACTTTTACATCTGTTATTTTCATTTTGCTGTTTTTTATCTTTGTTTTGCTGATGTTACCGCCAACTTTTAATTTCTATGGTTGGTGAGCCACCAGCCTTGGGATTTGTTCAATGAATAATCGTTTACTGCAATCTGAAATTCACTGTTCCCTTTAGTGTTTTTCCTTTAATATTGATCCGTCCGTCGGTAAATGGTGAGCCATAAAATGGTTCCGAACCATTGTTCCAATAATCGGCAACCAATAATTGTATTTTTTCGTCCTGCAGCCAGCTCCGCGAAGCCTGCTTACCATTGGACCGGATGGTGATGCCATTATTTCCATTGCTTAATTGTGACTGGAGTATACGTTGTTTGGTTGATCTAAAATCGTTCGAGCCCATTTCATTGGCATCATCTTTCCACAATTTGGCGGCTGGTTTCCCATATTCTTCTACAGCAGGTAACCATTTGGCATTTAATTTAGCTGTTCCCTGATCACGGGCAATATCGTCAGGTGCATAAAGGGTAAATTCGCCTTTGCGTTTCCAGCTTAGGGTTTCAAAAGTTTTTGGCAGCTGGAAAATCATTCCGTATTGGTAAGGTTTTTCCAAAGTGGTTTTTACTTCATAAGCTACCCGGGTATTGCCATCGGCCAAAAATGTATAGGTTAAATTCCCCTCTCCGTTGGTATAAGTTGCTTTGATATTGAAAGTGACTGAATCAACTGTTTGGCTCACTTTAATATCATTAGCGAAAATGGTGTACATGGGATAATTTTTAATCGGATAGATGTTGTTCTGATAGGTTTCGCCAGCTACATTGGGTTTACCGCCATCTTCACTGTTCATGGGCACCACACTAAACACGGGGCCTTGTTCCAAGACCTTTTCGCCTTTAATTGTTGCGCCAGAGATTACACCTGTAAGTTTATTAATGGTATAGTTTACTGCTCCCTGAACTACAAAATAAGCCATTTCATTTTCGGTAAAGGATAGTGCGACCTTACTGGTGCTGATTTTTTCTTCAACTGGTTTTAAAACAATCAATTCTTCATTTACCACATTACCTGATGGATCTTTGAATGAAATATACACCTCTTTTGTTGTCTCTTTTACAGGCACCAGCAACACGCCTTCGCCATGTGCTTTAATGGCCGATGTTAAGCGGATGGGCGCTCCATCAACCTTTGCATTAATTTCCACCTCGCTCATCGAAATAAAATCGTGACGGTTTTCTATTTCCAGCACCAATTTACCATTTTTTACGCTTGGCTGAAACACGTTTTTAATCACTACAGGTGCATACGCTTTTTTCATGCCCCAATATTCAGGTTTTAACCTGCGCCAGGCATCAATTGGCCCCCACGGACCATAACCTACGATATTGCCGTCTGGCAAATGAAAGGTATCATCAATACCACTCCAAATGGCGCCGCCTAAATTTCCCTTGTGTACATACATACTATCGTACATTTTCACCAAAGCGGGGCCATAGCTCGCTCTCACACCTGGATCGGTTATTAATTCGCGACGGTTGTAAGTGCTGATATGAGCATATTCTCCAAATAAGGTGGGTCTTTTCATGGTGTCGGTGGCAGCCGGACCATTAATACCCGGATAATGGTAATTGGCAATATCAACTTTGTTGCCTCCGTTGTTAAAACCACCCCAGCATTGATCGTGAAAAGAGATAGGTCGTGTAGGGTCTAACTTTTTAGCTTCGCGGTATACTTTATCCCATAGCGGGCTCCAATAACTTTCGTTACCTAAACTCCAGATAATTACCGATGCATGATTTTTGCCTGCCTGCATTTTTTCGATGTTGGCCGCCAGCATATAAGGATAAAATTTCTCGTCTTTATAATTCCACAATTTCCAGATTGGTGAAGCGCCATGCTGTATCCAGGTTAAGGAACTTTCATTTTCTACAAACAGACCAATACTATCGGCTATTGCCAAAAAGCGTTCGCTAGGCGGATAATGCGAGGTGCGGATGTAATTACAATTGCCCTGTTTAAATAATTCGGCATCCTTTAATTCCAGATCATCACTAATACTGCGACCCGTTAAAGGATGTACCGAATGGCGATTTACCCCTCGGAGTTTAATGGGCATTCCGTTTACAAAAACCTGGTTACCCTTAACCTCAACCTGTCTGAAACCAATCTTCTGTTTGCTGGTTTGGGTAGCTTTACCATCCATCACCAGGCTTGTTGTTAAGGTATATAGATAGGGTTTATCGGTGTTCCATTTTATGGGATTTTTAACCGGGATATTGGTATTTAACACCGTGGATTTCTGACCAGAAACCGCAGGTACAGGGGCTTTAACCACCGCAATACTTTTACCCCTTGTATCGGTCAAAGTATAAAGTATTTGTCCGTATACTGCATTTTGACCCTGATTACTGACCAGGGATTTAAGGTTTAAAGTAGCATTGCTGTAACTTTTATCTAAGGTAGTCACAACTGTTAAATCGGCGAGGTTAACTTCAGGTAAAGCAAATAAGGTTACATTGCGTAAAATACCACCAACGGTATGTACCGCATATTGCGAGGTACAGGCCAAAATATCACTGATGGTATTGGCCTGTACTTCTACTTCCAATACATTATTACCATTTTTTATTGCATCGGTAATATCAATTTCGAACGGAACAAAACTCCCTTCATGCTCCGCTACTTTTTTGCCATTAATTTTAACCAGTGCATGTGCGCTTATGCCATCGAAACGCAGTTTGATGCGGTTGCCTTTCCAGGTGTCTGGGATGCTAAATTCGCGGCTATAAATGGCCGTTTCGCCAGCATTAACAGTATAACCCTGCATTACCCACTCACCAGGCACTTTAATATTTCCTTTTTTGTTGCCTTGCTTAAATTCCCAATTGCCATTTAACGAAAAAACTGGTTTACTGCTGTTTAGCAAGGAAGTCGGAATTAGCGAAAGTGTACTGGCTATGCCACTATTCTGCGCCAATAACTGTAAAGCAGTACCCGTCAGCAAAGCAAGGGTAAGCCATACTTTGTGTGCTGTTTTGTCACTGTAAATTTTATTTATCATTAAGTTAATCATATCTTATTAGTCATCCTGAGGGTTAATTTATCGTACAGGTGGCATTGATAGCATTTTCAGGTTCTGGAAATGAATGTCGGTATCCTGATGGTCTCCATGAGATTAGCGATTCTATCGCCTGAAAAATTTATCACACATTAAAAATGCGTTACTCTGTTATCCTCGTTACAAACGAGGACAATATCAGGTAGAACCATCGATATTTCTTATTTCAATTGTAGTGTGATGTTATCCGTTATCACATCTCCCACTTTTAAGGGCCGGTCCATTTTTTCTGCATGCCCTCTAAAAAACCGTTCAGCGCCCATATTGCTGTAACCCGCTACCAGGGCTTTAATGCCTTGAGTATCTTTCCAGGCCCTAAAATGCTGCTGACCATCAGCGCTTACCTTAAATGAACCGGTACCGTTTGTTAATTTTGCTTGATTGATGTACATTTTTGTCGACCGGAAATCGTTTGTACCCAGTTCATTCCGATCTAAGCTCCAGGGTGTAACAGGCAATTTGGACGGGCCTGCCGGACCAGAAACCGTATTTACAGAAGTGAGCATGGCTTTACCAATCGGTCTGCCGATATGATCGGCCGGATAATAATCCCACTGTGCATTTCTGTTCCAGCTGAGTTCCTGAAAACTGTTTGGCAATCCAAATACCAGTCCCCATTGGCGCGGGTTGACTTCTTTTTTGATGGTGTATTTGTAATCAATTTTTACGTTCCCATCTGTCAAAAAGGTATACCTGGTGGTTCCGCCCGCTTCGCTGTAGGTATCTGTTACCTGAACAGTAAAGCCATTTTTAGCTTTATCCAGTTTAATATCCTTCACGATACGGTTTTTGCAAACATCGGTAAAAGGATCAAATTGCTGGCTTTCACCTGTCATCTGTGTGCCCCTGCCCTCGCCTGTTAAGGGTAATACCATCAGCCTCGTACCGGCATTCCAAATGTTTTTGCCATTATTATTTACCTGTTCTATATCACCACTACTCAGATTAAACTGAACATTTAACTGAGCACTTTTAGCCGTTAAAATATTTCCATTCTGGTGATAAGTCCATGGTTGGGCTGTTACTTTCTGTACCGCGGTTAAATCGGTAACACTTGGCACAACGGAAAATTGGTAAATATCAATCAGTACCCCACGTGGATCGTACACTTTAACCGTCATTTTATCGCTGGGTGATGGTTTTTTATTCACCATCACATGGGCTGTTGTTTTACCATTCCTTTTCAAATCAGCCGTAATTAGCCCACTTTCGTTGGCCAGGCTCCATTCGATTTTGCACTCGTTCAGGTTGCTGAAAAGCAATCTGTTTTCGAGTTCAACAGCTATTTTACCATTACTCCAGTTACCAGCGAGTTTGATTTTTACAGGCGAATAGATTTTTTTCATGTGCCAGTATTCTGGTTTTTGCCGTCTCCAGCCATCAAGTGGCCCCCAGGTACCATAACCCACTGTTTTTCCGTCAGGCAAAAAGAAAGTATCATCTATGCCGGCCCAAATGGCGCCGCCCAAAACGGCATCGGTGTGGTACATGTTTTCCCACATGGCCTCAAAACCAATTCCCCATGCATCACGAACTCCCGGATCGGTAACCAATTCTAAACGGTTATAGGCATTCAGGTGAACATATTCGTCGAAAACAATCGGACGTTTATAGTTTCTATAGGTTTGCGGGCCTGTTGGACCCGGATAATGGTGATTGGTAATTTCGAGATCGCCTTCATCGGCATCAGGACCGTATTGACTAAAGTTACGCAGGCGTGTAGGGTCAAAATCTTTTACCAACTTGGCAGTTTCCTTAAAATATTCTTTGTACTTACCACTCTCATTACCGATAGACCAGGTAATTATTGCCGGGTTAGACCTGAAATAGTTCACCATATCTAAAGTTTGATCGACCATTAAAGTTTGATAAATTTCGGTACCGGCAGGTACATCAGTATTTTCGGCCCAGCAAAAAGGTGCTTCCACTTCCAGGAACATACCTAAGCGGTTACAGGCATCAATCAGTTCTTCTGCCGGCGGGTAGTGTGAGGTCCGGAAATAATTCACATTGCCTTCCCTGAACAGTTCTACATCTTTTTCCCACATGTTTTCGCCTACTGAACGGCCACGCAGGGGCATGGTTTCGTGGTGACAGATACCGCGCAGTTTAACCGGCATATTGTTTACAAAAACCCTGTTCCCCCGAACTTCTATTTGTCGGAAACCGATACTTTTGGTGAGCACATCTTCCGTTTTGCCATCTTGCAAAATGCTCAGTTTGACCACATATAAATTGGGGTGTTCGGTATCCCATTTAGCGGGTTTTAGCACTTCAAAACTAATATTTTGTTGTAAATATTCAGCCTTGGAGAGGCTTTTATTGATCGTAATTGTTTTCTCACCTACTTTGGTGCTTCCATCTGCTTTAAAAAGTTCGGCCTTTACGCTAAGATTATTCGCTTTTCCATCCTGTTCGTTGGCAATAATGACATCAGTGCTGAGGGTAGCGTTTTCGTAGTTTTTATCTAAAATGGTTTTGATATCGGCATAGGCAAAGTTTACGGGCGCCAGGGCCATTACATATACCTTTCTGGAGATACCGCCCAATGGATGCACCGCATAAGTTGATGCACTTGCCAGTGAATCTGCTTTACTTTCAGATTTTACCTTTACCAATACCTCATTGCTTGCGCCCCATTTTATCACATTGCTAATGTCGATTTCGAAAGGGGTAAAACCACCTAAATGTGAGGCCGTTTTCTTGCCGTTTACCCAAATTTCGGCTTCGCTGTACACCGCATCGAAACGGAGTTTAATGCGTTTGTTCTTCCAGTTTTCGGGAATTTCGAAGCTCTTTCTATACCCTGCATAAACGGAGTTCTTCACTTCAAAACCCTGCATTACCCACTCGCCCGGCACCTGAATGTTTTTATCGGCAGGTAATGCATTGATATCGGCCGAAAACTGCCATGTTCCGTCTAAAGCAATTTTTTCAGGCTGTTTTGAGGCGAATGGAGAGATCCGGTTCAGTTTTAATGGCTGCTGTTCTGCCGTTGTATAGGTAATTTTTTGAATTTGTGCATGTGTGGCACCCGTTAAAAACAGTAAACCTGTAAAAATTCTGCAAAATAGTTTCATTTGTGTGTTTGATTATATTTTTAGAACTTATTATTACATGATACCAAATTTATCAAAGGCTTCTTTGGCACTCATGCCTTCGAGGATTTTTTGCTGCACCATTTTTTCGCCCCGGGCCTTTTCAAGCGCCCGTGTAATCACCTCCACTTCATGTTGTTTCGGTACGATGCAAACTCCATCCAGATCACCAACCACAATATCGCCCGGATTAACCGAAACGCCCTTAATGGCTATGGGCACCCTAAAATCGATTACCTTACCACGAGGGGCCTGGTCTTGTGCATAATTGCCATAAGAAAAAGAGGGAAAGTTAAGGTGCAATATGCCCCTGGTATCTCTCGAATAGCCATCCACTACAGCACCTGCGGCACCTAAAATCTGTGCCCTCGTGCTCATCAGTTCGCCCCATAAGGCATAATCAGGAGATGAGCCTGTACAAATATACACCTCGTTTTTCTTCAGATCGTCGAGTGCTTCAAGCATTAAGCCAAATGGTTTTTTCAGAATTGGATTACTGCTTTCATATTTGCCGCACTCCAATACATCGGCCTCTAAAACTGTCATGGCCCTGCCGGCAACAAACATATCAGCATGTAAGGGTTGTATTTGTGGAGGCAAAAACTGGTGAAGCAGTCCCATTTTATCCATAATATCTCCTATAACCGCCGTATATAGTTCTATTTTTATTTTATCAAAAAGTTCATCGTCATTTTGCCACTCTATAGCCTTGATTGTCATTTTTTTTCTTTGGTATTTTGATGCTTGTATCGGATCTATATTAATTAGCCAAAAGTGTACAATTACTAAAGAAAACTCCTAAGCATAGTTATCCACTTTATAAACTTTTTTACCCTGAAAGCAATACCTAAAGCATATTAAACGGCAATTTAATTCATTTAGATCAATAAAAATAAATCTATATCCAAACGTAATATATGATCAGCTTAAATGAGACGAATTAATCAGTCCTTAGCCGGGAGTTGATTATTTTTTTTTAAGTCAGGAGTTTGGGCCTGAGGGTTTGGACTTGACAATCAGCAGTTGACAGTTTTCAGTTGGCAGTAGCCAATTAATAGTTAACCCAATTTCAATAATTAACCGATTATCCAAACCAGGTTTGAAGGTCGGAGTGCATTAACCATTACCAACACGAATGAACCACTTTGCAGTTGGAAATTTACACTTAACATATTAAACTATTAACCCAGTTGACAGTTTGCAATTTCCAGTTAACCGATTTAAACAATCAGGCACCCAGACTAATGACCAATAACCTACCCCATCTCTCTAATTAATGCCCCCATTAATTCCTTTGCCGAAGTATATTTTAAATTCACGGCATTCTGCCCCGACCAGAAATTGTACATATCTGATTTGCCCTGTGCAATGGCAGCCGTTCTTAAGGGCCCCATTAAGCGGGTTTGTAATGGAAAAGGCAATACTTCGGTTTCGTAACCAATGGCATTCGATATGCGGTTGCTGATCATTCTGCCCATTCTCCCGGTTAATGATTTGGAGAGTACGGTATTTTTTGCTTCTCCGGAAAAAAGTTTTGCTTTATGCATCGGCGTAGCATTAGACTCGTCGGTAACCATAAAGGCTGTACCTATTTGTACTGCATCTGCGCCTAAAGTTAAAGCGGCGAGTATTCCTTTGGCATCGGCTATACCGCCCGCAGCAATAACCGGTGTTTTTGTTTTCGCTTTTACCTGTTGGATCAACGCAAAAGTACCATTTAAAGACTCGTTTGCGGGTTTAAGGAACGAAGGCCGGTGACCGCCAGCCTCAAATCCTGTGGCCACAATGGCATCAACCTGCGCTTCCTCGAGCGCCAAAGCTTCATCTAGTGTTGTAGCTGCACCAACCGTTTTAATACCCAGTTTTCGTGCCTCTTTTAGTATTTCTTTCGAAGGAATACCGAAAATAAAACTGAATACTGCAGGTTTCAACTCGAAAACAGTTTCGACCTGTTTTAAAAATTTTGAAGGGATATTGCTATCCAGATCGGGCATCGGGATACTCAATTCATCAAAAAACGGTTTAAATAGCGTTTTAATCTTCTCAACTTTTTCTGCCGGGTAATTGGCCAGGCGCTCATCAACATCATTTACCCAAAGGTTAATATTGTAAGGCTTGTTGGTTTTTGTTCTGATGATTTTATCTGTCTCCACTATTTCTTCAGGCGTTAAGGTATATGCGCCTAAACTTCCCAATCCGCCGGCATTTGATACAACAGCTAAGAGTTCGGGTGTTGAAAATCCACCACCCATAGGGCCCAACAAAATGGGGTATTCAATCTTTAACAGTTCAGTTATTTTGGTCCTGTTCCACATCTTAGTAAATTTTTACATTGGTTAACAATTTATTCACGATCACCCAGCCCTGATCAGTTTTACTTAAAGAAAGTAAATCGTAATAATTAAAATCAAAAATAGGCACATGAACTTTGGCAATTGCTATCGAATTGATAATTTCTATCGAAATGATTTCCATCCTTAAGGCTTCATTCTGTTCGTGCGGACTCTTCCGGCTTGCTACTCCTGCAAGGTATTCATCAATGGTTTTAAAATAAGGCACTCCATTTATATCACCAGCTACCACAGCTTTCGGGTGGAATATTTTTTTGAGCAGCGCAGTATCTCCATTAAAAACGCCGTTAAAATAAGACGATAATACGGCTGTTATTGCATTTGCATTTTCGGTGTAGTTTTTCATGATTTTTAATTTTAAGGTATGCTCTGGTGATTTAATCCCTTAGCATACCTGGTTTTTTATTGATTGGTTAAGGTTTAAGCAAAATGATGTCCGGCAACATGACCGCCATCCAGATTGATGATTTCGCCGGTTACAAAATTGCTTTCGGTCAGATATAAGGCCAGTTCGGCAACGTCTTGAGTTTCGCCGATGCGGTTTAATAAGTGTAAACCCGCAAAAGCATCTGCATCACTCACGCCATTTTTCTCCTGCAACGGACTCCTGATAATGCCTGGAGCAATACCGTTTACACGGATATTGTTTTTTCCGAATTCGGCTGCCAATTGTTTGGTTAAGGCATGGATGCCGCCTTTGCTCGAAATTGGCGCTGTTGCCGGGAAACCACCAATGGCATGCTCAACCAATACGGTTCCGATATTGATAATAGCACCGCCATCCTGTTTCAACATCTGAGCAATGGCGGCTTGGGTGGTAAAAAACGTTCCTTTTAAATTGATGCTTAAAAATTTATCCAAATGTGCTTCGTCTACTTCTAAAAATGGTTTGGGTTCAAAAATACCCGCATTGTTTACCAACACATCTACAGCGCCGAAACGTGCAACCGCTGTTTCGACCAATAGTTTACCTGTGCTGGCATTACTGACATCGCCAGCCACCATGGCCAATCGATTGTGCGACCCCAATTCCTGGTAGGCTATGGTTAAATTTTTCTCGTTGGCCGAGTTGATGACTACATTATGGCCTTGTTTTAAAAATAAAGATGCAATGGCGCGGCCGATACCTGTTGATGCGCCTGTTATGATTATGGTTAGTGTTTTCATGGTTATTTGTGATTTGCAGTAATTCCTTTTTCGCGTAATACCGATACCTGCTCGCCAGCATATCCCCAATCATCCAATTCAATTTCCTGAATCACTACATGGGTAAGTTTTGGATCTTTATTTAATACTTCGGTCATCAGCTTGGTGATTCCACTGATTAAGGCCTGTTTTTGTTCGCGTGTAACACCTTCGCGCGTTACTTCTATTTTTACGTATGGCATGACAGTTAAGTTATATGGTTAATGATGCTGTTAATTGTACGTCGAGTTCGAATTCGTTATAGATCAGCGTATCGCCAAGGTTGGTGAAAAAATTACCTGATCTGAATTTCATGTTGTATTTGGTACGGTCGATAAAGATTTTGCCGGAAGCGGTTAACGTATGGCCATCTATCTCCACACCTGCAGCAAAAATTACGGGATGGGTAATGCCTTTAATCGTCAAATCGCCGGTAATTAAAGTATTGTCTTTACTGGTTTCATCGACAGCAGTGATGGTAAATTTGGCTTCTGGAAATTGATCTATGCCGAAAAAATCCTCTGAGAATAAATGTCCGGCGAATTGGGCATTTGTTGCAGGGTCAGTAATATCCAATATGACAATACTGGTGGCATCAATAATAAACTCTCCGTTAATGAGTGTACCATCGTTAAAAGTTAAAGAACCCGATTTAATGTTGATGGTTCCATTATGTGCTCCTGTTACTTTTTTACCAGTCCAGTTGATGCCGCTTTGAGCGCTTACAATTTCAAATTTTGTAGTTTCCATTTCTTTGTTTGCAAATCATTAGTGATTTGACAATACAAAGTAAAGGAGGATATTTAGTTGGCTTAGGTGACTTACATCACATTCTGTAAGCGTTACTTTTGTGCGTTGTAAAGCCGGCTCAGGGTTTCTCTCGAAACACCCAGATAGGCTGCAATTAAATGCTTGGGTACCAGGTTATACAGTTGCGGGTACATGGCCAAAAGCTCTTCGTAACGGGCCTTGGTATCGTTGTTCATGAAAGACAGCAGTCTTTTTTGCGAAGCCAGATAACCTCTGTTTGTCCTCCACCTGAAAAAATGTTCTGCCTGATGGATTTCATTACAGATTTTCTCCCGGTCTTCACTAGAAAGGCATAACACTTCTGCATCGCTGATGCAATCTACACTGATGGTGGCTCGGGTATGGTTGTACAGCGCACCGTAATCAGAGGTCCACCAGGTTGGCATGGCAAACTGTAAAATGTACATTTTGATCTCGTCGTTAATAAAAAAGGCTTTTAAACAGCCCGAGATCACAAAATATTCGTGTTCTACTTTGTCGCCCTCACTTATGATGGCCTGTCCTTTTTTGAAAGACTTTAGCTTGAAATGAGAAAATAAATAATCGAATTGCTCATCGGTTAAGGTAGCGGTTTTAGAAATATGTGCTTTTAGTATTTCTTTGGGATCCATAGCGTGAAATAAAGGTAAGGATTATTGGGAATAGTCCGAAGTCGGAAGGCCGGAGTCCCCTGACCGGAGTCGAAGGGCAAACAATCTGTAGTTCAGAGTCAGTTAAGCGATTAACCAGTTGCCAGTCTGCCATTGTCAGTTAACCGATTACCTAATAAATGATCCAATAACCAATCAATCAATGACAAATGACCAATCAGTTTTCAGTTGGCGGTTTACAGTTAACTGATTTCAACAATTAACCGATTAATCCCTGCTACAAGGGATAAGCCGTTTCACTTTTAGGCTCCGATAAAACAAAGTAGCTTTGAACAGTGGTGATATTAGGCAGTGTAGCGAGCTTATTCCGGAGAAATTCATGATAGGCATCCATGTCTTTCGTGGCAATGCGGAGAATAAAATCATGTGCACCCGTCATCTGCAAACATTCCATTACCTCTCCAAATTTGGAAACTTCTGTTTCGAACTCGATTAAAGTTTTAGCGGTATGTTCTTTCAACAATACATGAGAAAAAGCGATCAGGTTTCTGTTGATTTTCTTGCGATCGAGTATGGCCACAATTCTTTTAATATAGCCCTGCTCTTTTAATCTTCTGATCCTTTCGTGGATGGTAGCGATTGATTTATGCAGCTTCAATGATACTTCTTTATTGGTTAAAGCGGCATCATGTTGCAATAATTTTAAGATTTCTACATCAACCTGGTCTAAATCGCCGTGTATCATGTTGTTAATAAATTGAAAAAAAATATAAAGACCGTTAAAAAAACAAGCCGAAACTGAAATAAAGATTAAATATCAATCAAAAAAGCAGAAAATTTCTGTAAAAAACAAGATGTATTGACATAAAAAATTATAATATAGAATTTTACCGAAATAAAAATCAATCATTTAGGTTTTGCCCAACGATTTAATAAATAGCCATGACCACATTAACAGCAAATGAAATGACCTCATCCATAGCAGGGAAATTTGAACATTTATCGCTCCTGGTTGGTAATACACCAATGCTCGAACTGCGCTATACTTACCAGGGCAACCTAGGCAAGATTTATGTTAAATGTGAACATTACAACTTAACGGGCAGCATTAAAGACAGGATGGCGCTTTATACCTTAAAAAAAGCCTATGCCGAGGGTCAGATTAAAGCTGGCGACAGGATTGTTGAGGCTACAAGCGGCAACACCGGAATTGCATTTGCAGCCATTGGCAAAGCATTAGGACATCCCGTTACGATTATTATGCCCAATTGGCTGAGTAAAGAGCGCATGGACATTATTAAAAGTTTAGGTGCCGAAATTATACTCGTAAGCAAAGAAGAAGGTGGCTTTATCGGTAGCATTAAGCTTGCAGAGTTTATGGCCGCTAATAATCCAAATATCTTTTTACCTAAACAGTTCGAAAATAAAGCCAATCCCGAAGCACACGAGCACACCACAGGAAAAGAAATCTGGGAGCAATTGCGCCTAAAAAATATTTCGCCTGATGCTTTTGTTGCGGGAGTAGGCACTGGTGGAACCATCATGGGGGTAGGCAATTTCTTAAGAAAACAAAATACCGATATTAAAATACATCCATTAGAGCCCGCAGAATCGCCAACATTAACTACCGGTTATAAAGTGGGCAGCCATCGGATCCAGGGGATTTCTGATGAGTTTATCCCCGAAATTGTGAAACTGAGTGAACTGGATGAAGTGGTACAGGTAAACGATGGCGATGCCATTCTGATGGCGCAAAAACTAGCCGAAAAACTGGGTTTGGCCGTAGGTATATCATCAGGTGCCAACGTAATCGGCGCCATCAAACAACAGCAGAAAATGGGTGTAGAAAATTGTGTAGTGACCATTTTTTCGGATAGCAACAAAAAATACTTAAGTACCGACTTAATGAAAGTAGAACCGCTCAAAGCCGGATACCTCACACCTGAAATCGATTTTATCGATTACCAGGCCTTTAGCAGATTACAATAATCAACATAAACCAATTAAACCACGACATGAAAAAAATCACTTTTTTATTCTGTGCACTATGCCTGATCAAGCTTAGCGCATACAGCCAGATTTTAAAACCGGTAACCTGGAGTTACGCAGCAAAAAGAACAAGCCCAACTACCGCTACTGTATTTATTAAAGCCACAGTAGATCAGGGCTGGCATTTATACTCGCAATTTGTTAAAGATGGCGGACCGGTTAAAACAACCTTTACCTTCCCGTCATCTGCCGCTTACACCTTAGTTGGTACCACAACCGAACCAAAAGCCATTACGAAATATGAATCTACCTTTAAAATGGATGTCAGCTATTTCGAGAAATCGGTCGTGTTTCAGCAAAAAATCAAGCTGAAAGGCAAAACCGCAGCCGTTAAAGGCAGCGTAGAATTTATGGTGTGCGACGATAAACAATGTTTACCACCAGAACAGGTAGATTTTAGTATTCCTGTAAAATAAACCAAGCATATGATATCCTTAAAGAAAATCTGTCTCGGGTTACTGTGTCTATGTGCCCTGTCGTTTGGGGCATATGCACAGGACAGTACCAGCACCGACGATCTGACTTTTACAGAAATCAAACCCGAAACGGTTGACAATACGGTTAAAACGGTCGACACGAGCCTGAAAACAACGGTTGCTTCCACTGTAACTGTCCAAAAAAATGTCACCCCTGTAAAAGAAGAACACAAAACCCTATGGGGGATTTTTATTGCAGGTTTTGTTGGCGGTTTAGCGGCACTGCTAATGCCCTGCATCTTCCCGATGCTACCCTTAACGGTAAGTTTTTTTACTAAGGGATCAGAAAAAGGGAGGGCCTTTCGGCGTGCAGCGCTTTATGGCTTTTTCATCATTTTAATCTATGTAGTACTTGGCCTTTTGGTAACCGTAATTTTTGGTGCCGATGCCTTGAACAGCCTATCTACTAATGGAATATTTAATTTTTTCTTCTTTTTACTGCTGGTTGTTTTCGCTGCTTCCTTTTTAGGGGCTTTCGAAATTACCCTGCCCTCTTCCTGGGTAAATAAAATGGATGCCAATTCGGATAAGGGTGGTATGGCAGGCTTGTTTTTTATGGCCGGAACCCTGGCACTAGTATCTTTCTCCTGCACTGGCCCCATTATCGGCACTTTACTGGTTCAGGCTGCTACCACTGGTGCCCTTCTAGGGCCGGCAATTGGCATGTTTGGCTTTTCTCTGGCATTGGCCATTCCTTTTGCGCTGTTTGCATTATTTCCATCGGCTATGAACAAACTGCCAAAATCGGGCGGTTGGTTAAACAGTGTGAAAGTCGTATTGGGATTTTTGGAATTGGCTTTTGCCTTAAAATTCTTGAGCAATGTTGATCTCGCCTACCACTGGGAATGGTTCGATCGGGAAATATTCTTAAGCCTTTGGATTGTCATTTTCGGGATGATGGGGATTTACCTTTTAGGCAAACTGAAGTTTTCACATGATAGTCCCCTGGCCTTTATCTCCGTACCAAGGCTTTTTCTGGCTACCGTAGTTTTGGCTTTTACCATTTATCTTATACCAGGCATGTGGGGAGCACCTTTACGCAGTGTATCGGCCTTTCTTCCACCACAGGAAACACAGGATTTTGATCTTTACACCACGGGATTATTGGCAGGAAAACAAATAGCTACAAATGATAGTCCGCATAAATATGCAGACAAATTTCATGCACCTTTAAAACTCAATGCCTATTTCGATTATAACGAAGGTTTAGCCGCTGCAAAAAAGCTGAACAAACCTGTATTGATCGATTTTACGGGCCATGCCTGTGTAAACTGCAGGAAAATGGAAGCCAATGTCTGGCCAGACAAGGATGTGTATAAAATGATCAGCAGTGATTATGTACTGATTCAGCTCTATGTGGATGATAAATCGGAGCTGGCCCCTGAAGATGTAGCAGTTACCCCCGAAGGGAGAAAGCTCAATACCATTGGCAAAAAATGGAGCGACCTGCAGGCCAGAAAATTCCAATCCAATTCACAGCCATTTTATGTCTTACTCGATCCTAAAACAGAAACATTATTGGTACAACCGCAGGGTGCAGATTACGAAATAGCCAATTACAAAAAATTCTTAGCAAGCGGATTAAACGCTTATCAATAACAAAGTATTGGTGGAGTAGAAGCCGCCAGGTTTTGATTTAATTTTAGTTAATGACTCATGGGCAGTACCGGATGGTCTGTCCTTGTTTTTTAACGATTTTCTGCTATAAAACACCCAAACCATCTAAAGCCGTATATCATTATTTTTCAGATCAGGCTACGCCCTTACAGGATGAACCAGGATCATCCCTCCCCTTTTAGCAAGACAACATGTTACAATAAAGATTTTCACGCCTTCCTTAAAATAAACTTAAATATCATTAAAATTTACTTTATCTCCACTTGTTGGCACCTCAAGTCTAATTTGGGCCATCCACAGCGTTTCTATCAATGCTAAGATTCTAGAATTTATCAAATAAAATCATTGATGAACAAAAAAATAAATGTTCATACAACGTTTATTATTTTTTATGTTTTACTTTTACCATTATAACCTTCCAAATATTAAACCGTATGAAATTAAATTACCCTGCAAAAAGTGTGGTTTCTGGATGTATACTGTACTTTTTCATTGGAATTGGATTCGGATCCGGGGCGCAGGCGCAAACGGCAAAAGTGATCAGAATCAATGCAGACCATACTATTGCCAAAGTGCAACCCAATATGTGGGGTGTTTTTTTTGAGGACATTAACTTTGGTGCGGATGGCGGCATTTACGCCGAGCTGATTAAAAACCGTTCTTTCGAATTTGCAGAGCCATTAATGGGCTGGACCATCCAGCGAAAAAAGCATCAAGAAGGTGAAATATTAGTGGTAAACCGTAAAGAAGTGAACACTTCCAATCCCAGATATTTACAGGTTAAAAAACAAACCGACGATTTTGAGTTGATCAATGAAGGATTTAAAGGCATCGGCATAAAAAAAGGACTGCGCTACGATTTTTCTCTCATGTACCGTCAATCGAAGCCTGGAGTTAAATTGGTGCTATTGTTAAAAGATGCCACCGATAAAATCATCGGACAGGGAAGTTTAGCACCTGATCAAACCGGCAGCGACTGGAAAAAGCAGTCGGCAAGCTTTACGGCTACCGAAACTGATCCCAAGGCAAAATTTTCTATTCTATTTCAGGGAAATGGAAATATAGATCTCGATATGATTTCGCTCTTCCCTGGTGATACCTGGAAAAACCGTCCACAGGGATTAAGAGCCGATATGGTGCAGCTGTTGGCCGATATGAAACCTGGTTTTATCCGTTTCCCCGGTGGCTGCATTGTAGAAGGCACAGATCTGGCCAACCGTTATCAATGGAAAAAAACCATTGGGCCGATTGAAAACAGACAACTGATCATGAACCGTTGGAATACGGAATTTGCTCACCGCCCTGCCCCAGATTATTATCAGAGTTTTGGCCTGGGCTTTTTTGAATATTTCCAACTGGCAGAAGATATTGGCTCGGATGCACTCCCAATCTTAAATTGCGGTATGGCCTGTCAGTTTAATACAGCTGAAGTAGCAGCGCTCGATGAACTCGATCCTTATGTGCAGGATGCCTTGGATCTGATCGAATTTGCCAATGGCGATGT
>Ga0163161_10000244_pt1 | contig 49165 bp, 44 predicted proteins | sample S45metaG_FD_129847 | JGI IMG/M metagenome (GOLD analysis project Ga0163161, IMG submission 129847) | Switchgrass rhizosphere microbial communities from Kellogg Biological Station, Michigan, USA - S4-5 metaG | ecosystem: Host-associated > Plants > Roots > Rhizosphere > Soil | place: USA... | reverse complement strand
GAACGGATAGTTTTCCGCTGCGATGCCGGCCTTGGTCAACGCATTGAAAAGGGTGGATTTACCGACGTTGGGCAGGCCGACGATGCCGCATTGCAAACTCATGGGAGGTCCTCTTGGGTAACCGGCGATTTTAGGCGACCATGGTTTCATGCCCGCCCGACAGGTTTTCGGCCCCTTCTTCGATCATCTCGAAGTCAGGGTTAAACCCGATTAGCAAACGTTTGCGCAAACGTTTTCGTTGGTTAACATCGACACCCCCGGCACAGACCGGCGTACCGCTCAACCACCCAGGAGACACACCATGAAGTTCACCCGCCGCACCCTGCAAAGCGCCGCCGCGCTCACGCTGCTGGGCGCCATCGCCGCCACGCCCGCCTTCGCACAAGACAAGCCCAAGGTCGCGCTGGTCATGAAATCGCTGGCCAACGAGTTCTTCCGCACCATGGAAGACGGCGCCAAGGCGCACAACAAGGCCAACGCCGCCAAGTACACGCTGGTGGCCAACGGCATCAAGGACGAGACCGACACCTCCGCCCAGATCAAGATGGTCGAGCAGATGGTGGCCCAGAAGATCAATGCGCTGGTCATCGCGCCGGCCGATTCGAAGGCGCTGGTGCCCGTCATCAAGGCGGCCATCGACAAGGGCATCCTGGTCGTCAACATCGACAACCAGCTCGACGCCGCCGCGCTGAAGGAAAAGGGCATCCTGGTGCCCTTCGTCGGCCCCGACAACCGCGCAGGCGCCAAGCTGGTGGGCGATGCGCTCGCCAAGGAGCTGAAGGCGGGCGACAAGGTCGGCATCATCGAAGGCGTCTCGACCACCTTCAATGCGCAGCAGCGCACCCTCGGCTACCAGGACGCCATGAAGGCCGCCAACGTGACGGTGGTGGGCGTGCAGTCGGGCCAGTGGGAAATCGACAAGGGCAACACCGTGGCCGCCGGCATGATGCGCGAGCACCCCGACCTGAAGGCGCTGCTCGCCGGCAACGACAGCATGGCGCTGGGCGCGGTGGCTGCCGTCAAGGCCGCGGGCAAGACCGGCAAGGTGCTGGTCGTGGGCTACGACAACATCGGTGCCATCAAGCCGATGCTGGCCGACGGCCGGGTGCTCGCCACCGCCGACCAGTTCGCCGCCAAGCAGGCTGTGTTCGGCATCGAGACCGCGCTGAAGGCCATCGCCGACAAGAAGAAGCAGTCGGAGATGCCCGCCGAAGTGAAGACCGACGTGGTGCTGGTCACCAAGTCGTCGAAGTAAATGTTGCTCGCCCCCAGGCTTTGTGCACTTCGTGTCGCTTCGCCAACCCCGACCGGGGGCAACACCTGAGGCCCGGCGAAAAGCCGGTTCCTCGGTGTTTCTGGAATGAATGAGGTTGCCCATCGATGGCTGATAACGATCGCAGCGCCCCGGTGCTCTCGCTGAGTGCGCTCGGCAAGGACTACGCGGCGCCGGTGCTGGACGACGTCTCGATCGTCCTGAACGCAGGCGAAGTGCTCGCCCTCACGGGTGAGAACGGTGCCGGCAAGAGCACGCTCTCCAAGATCGTCTGCGGCCTGGTGCAGCCCACGCGCGGCCAGATGCTGCTGGACGGCAAGCCGTTCCAGCCGGGCTCCCGCCGCGATGCCGAGCGCCTGGGCGTTCGCATGGTGATGCAGGAGCTGGGGCTGGTCACCACGCTGTCGGTGGCCGAGAACCTGCTGCTCGACCGCCTGCCCAACAAGAGCGGCTGGATCCGCAAGGCGAAGCTCTACGAGTTGGCCTCGCGCCAGCTCGCCAAGATCGGCATGGAGAACATCGACCCGGCCACCCCCGTCGCGCGGCTGGGCATCGGCCAGCAGCAGATGGTCGAGATCGCACGCAACCTGCAGGACGACACGCGCGTGCTGGTGCTCGACGAGCCCACCGCGATGCTCACGCCGCGCGAGACCTCGCACCTCTTCGAGCAGATCGAACTGCTGAAGGCGCGCGGCGTAGCCATCGTCTACGTGTCGCACCGCCTCGAAGAACTTCAGCGCATTGCCGACCGCGTGGCGGTGCTGCGCGACGGCAGGCTGGTGGATGTGCGCGCCATGGCCGGTGTGCGCGAATCCGAACTGGTGCAGCGCATGGTCGGCCGCGCGGTGCACGAGCACGAAGGGCGCGACCGCCGCGTCGCCGGGCCGGTGCTTCTGAGCGCGCGAGGCCTCGGTCGGGCACAGTTGGTGCGCGATGTCGACGTCGACCTGCACGCCGGTGAAATCATGGGCCTCGCCGGCCTGGTCGGCTCGGGCCGGACCGAGCTGGTGCGTCTCCTGTTCGGCGCCGACCGCGCGGACCGCGGCGAAATTTCTCTCTACGACGCGAAGACCGGTGCAGAGCCGGTGCAACACGTGCGCAAGGGCTGGCGCTCGCCGATGCAGGCGATCCGTGCCGGCATTGGGCTGGTCACCGAAGACCGCAAGTCGCAGGGCTTGCTGCTCACGCAATCGATCCGCGTCAACGCGACGCTCAGCGACCTGGGCGCGATCTCGCACGCCGGCTGGCTGCAGCGCGCCAAGGAGCGCAGCATCGCGCGGCAACTGGTGGAGTTGCTGCGCATCCGCTCGCGCAGCATCGAACAGCCGGTGGCCACGCTCAGCGGCGGCAACCAGCAGAAGGTGGTGTTCGCGCGCTGGCTGCATCGCGAATGCAAGGTGCTGCTGCTCGATGAACCCACGCGCGGCGTGGACGTCGGTGCGCGCGCCGACCTGTACGCCGAACTCGACCGCATGACCGACGCCGGCAAGGCGCTCCTGATGGTGTCGAGCGACCTGCGCGAACTGATGGCCATGTGCGACCGCATCGGCGTGATGAGCGCCGGCAAATTGGTCGCAGTGTTCGAACGCGGCGAGTGGAGCGAACAATCGCTGCTCGCCGCCGCCTTCAGCGACGCGACCGGACGTCCGTCCGCCTCCGTCCCCTCTTTCTCTTCCGATTCGAACCTGGCCCAACCGGCCACTGCCGAGACACCATGAACGCAGCCGCAGCCTCGACTTCCAATCCGCGCACCTCCGCACTCAAGGGCCAACTGGGCACCTACCTCGGCCTCACGGTCGTGCTGGTGGGCATGGTCGCTCTCTTCGGCTCGATGAGCGAATACTTCCTCACGCGCGACACTTTCATCTCGATCGCCAACGAAATCCCCGCGCTCGCGGTGATGGCGGTGGGCATGACCTTCGTGCTGATCATCGCGGGCATCGATCTGTCGGTCGGCTCGGTGCTCGCACTCAGCGCGGCCGTGACGGCCGCCGCCATCCTCGAGTGGAAGCTCTCCGTGCCGCTGGCCGCGGCGCTGGGCCTGGCCACCGGCCTGATCTGCGGCACGGTGACCGGCGCGGTGTCGGTCGCCTGGCGGCTGCCGAGCTTCATCGTCTCGCTGGGCATGCTCGAAGCGGTGCGCGGCGGCGCGTACCTCGTGACCGATTCACGCACGCAGTACGTGGGCGATGCGATCTCGGGCCTCGCCGCGCCGTGGATCGGCGGCATTTCGGCTGCCTTCGTGCTCGCGGTGGTGCTGGTCGTCATCGGGCAGATGGTGCTCACGCGCACGGTGTTCGGCCGGCACGTGGTGGGCATCGGCACGAACGAAGAGGCAATGCGCCTGGCGGGCGTCGATCCGCGGCCGATCCGCATCATCGTGTTCGCCGTCACCGGTCTTCTTGCGGGGCTCGCGGGCCTGATGCAGTCGGCGCGCCTCGAAGCGGCCGACCCGAATGCGGGCGTCGGCATCGAGCTGCAGGTGATCGCGGCCGTGGTCATCGGCGGCACCAGCCTCATGGGCGGGCGCGGCTCGGTGGTCAACACCTTCTTCGGCGTGCTGATCATCGCGGTGCTCGAAGCGGGCCTGGCGCAGGTGGGCGCGAGCGAGCCGAGCAAACGGATCATCACCGGGGCGGTGATCGTGGTTGCGGTGATCATCGACACCTTGCGTCAGCGCCGCGCGGACCGCCGCCTGGCCTAGGAGAAGGTGCGAACGAATCCGCCATGCCCGCTCATCCCACCCAGGCACACCCGCTCGGCGTTGCAAATGCTCGCCATAGCCCGAGCTATGGCTGCGCTTTGCGCCTTGACCGGGCGCGCCTGGGCGGGCTGCTCGGGCACGCAGGATCCATTCACACCTTCTGACTCTGACGCTTCCCAAGGAACGAGGAACACAAGCCATGGCCACCATCAAGGACGTCGCGCTGCGCGCGGGAGTCTCCGTCACCACCGTCTCACACGTGGTCAACGACACGCGCCATGTGAGCGCCAAGGGCCGTGAGCGAGTCGAGCTGGCGATTCGCGAACTGGGCTACGTGCCCAACGCGATGGCGCGCAGCCTGAAGAGCAACACAACCTCGACGCTCGGAATGCTGATTCCGAACAGCTCCAATCCCTACTTCGCAGAGATCGTGCGCATCGTGGAAGACCGCTGCTTCGGCGCCGGCTACACGCTGGTGCTGTGCAACACCGATGACGAGCCCCGCCGCCAGAGCGTGTACCTGCAGGTGCTGGCCGAGCGTCGCATCGATGGGCTGATCGTGGTGTCGACGGGCGATGACGATTCGCTGGTCACGCAATTGCAAGGCCTGCGCATTCCAACAGTGCTGGTCGACCGCGAGATCGCCGACCCGACCTGCGACCTGGTGGAAACCGCGCACATGCAGGGCGGCCTGCTCGCGGTGCGGCACCTGCTGTCGCTCGGCCACAAGCGCATCGCGTGCCTCGGCGGGCCCGAGGGCCTCACGCCCAGCGAGCAGCGCATCGAAGGCTGGCGCATGGCGCTGGCCGAGGCCGGAACCACACCGAACGCCGATGCGCTGCTGTGGCGCGGCGCCTTCACCAGCCAGAGCGGCTACGAGGCGATGCACGCCATCCTTCGCACCGAGCATCCGCCATCGGCCGTGTTCGTCTGCAACGACCTGATGGCCATCGGCGCACTGCGCGCCGCGCATGAGAGCGGCGTGCACGTACCCGACGAGCTCTCGATCGTCGGCTTCGACGACATCGAACTCTCGGCCTATACCAGCCCGCCGCTCACCACCGTCGCGCAGCCCAAGGAGCGCATCGGCGCACTGGCGGTCGACATGCTGCTGGAGCGCGTAAGCGGCAAGCGGCGCGATGCGCGCAAGGTGGTGCTGCAACCCGAGCTGCGCGTGCGCGCCTCGACCGCGCGCCATGCGAGCTTCAAGGAGCCGGCCGCACCGGCCACCGAATCGCCTTCAACGGAAAACCGAAAGTCCCGCACCCCGTGAGTTCGAAGCCTTCTTCCCGCAGTCCCGAAACACCGCAAATCGTGGTGCTCGGCAGCCTCAATATGGACCTGGTGCTGCGCGTCCCCCATGCGCCGGCCGCGGGCGAAACCCTGATCAGCCATTCGATCGCCAACATCCCCGGCGGCAAGGGTGCCAACCAGGCCGTGAGCTGCGCGCGCGAAGGCGCTCAGGTGCGCATGATCGGCTGCGTGGGCGACGATGCCCACGGCCGAGCGCTGCGCGAATCGCTGGAGCGCGACGGCATCGACACCGCCGCGCTGCGCACGGTCGAGGGCGAACCCACGGGCACGGCGCTGATCCTGGTGGAAGACAGCGGCCAGAACCGCATCGTGATCATTCCCGGCGCCAACGCGCGGGTCGAAATCGACGAAGCGGCGATGCGCGAGCAACTGCAAGGCGCGGCCTTTCTGGTGACGCAGTTCGAGACGCCGATGGACCAGATCGCACGCGCCATTTCGGTGGCGCACGAGGCGGGCTGCAAGGTGCTGCTGAATCCATCGCCGGTGCAGGCGATTGCCGAGCCGCTCTGGTCGCGCATCGACACGCTGGTGGTCAACGAGATCGAGGCCGAGACGCTGTGCGGCCAATCGGCCGACAGCCCGCAAGACGCCGCGCGGGCGGGCCGGGCGCTGCGCGCCAAGGGCATCGCGCGCGTGGTCGTCACGCTCGGTCCGCGCGGCGCGGTGGCCGTCGATGCCGACGGAGCGCGCCACCATCCCGCGCCGAAGGTGCAGGCGGTCGACACCACCGCCGCGGGCGACACCTTCCTCGGCGCGCTGGCCGTGGCATTGGGCGAAGGCCAATCCTTCGACGAAGCCGTGCGCCTGGGCATCCGCGCCGCAGCGCTGTGCATCCAGCAGCCCGGCGCCCAACCCTCCATTCCGCAGCGCGACGCCGTGCTGCAGAGTCCCCTGCCTCCCGACTGGATCACGCTGTGAAACGCTCCCCCCTGCTGCATGCCGAACTCTCCCAAGTGATTGCCGCGCTGGGGCACGGCGACATGGTGGTCATCGGCGATGCGGGCCTCCCGATTCCCGAGGGCACGAAGCGCATCGACCTGGCGCTCACGCCCGGCATTCCGCTCGTTGCGGACGTGCTCAAGGCCGTGCTGTCGGAGATGCAGGTGGAACGTGCGCTGCTGGCGCGAGAGGCGGTGGAGCAACTGCCGGCCGGCGCGCTGCCCGCCTGGTGCGAAGGCCAACTGACCGTGGTGCCGGAGACGATCTCGCACGAGGAACTCAAGCGCCTGAGCGCACGCGCCAGGGCCGTGATCCGCACCGGCGAATGCACGCCCTACGCCAACATCGTCCTGTGCGCGGGCGTGACGTTCTAAATCACTCGAACCGGTAGTTCGCGCCCACGGTCTGCCCGACCTTGAGCGTGTATTCGACGCCCTGCACCACGATGCAGTTCATGCCGAAGGTGATGCCGCCATCGACGCGCGCATCGGCGCGATAGGTGCGCAGCACATCGCCGACCTCAGGGCTGCTCACGGCGGTGGCCGGATCGATGTCCGGTATCGGGCAGCGCGTGCAGGGCTTGACGGGCTTGAGTTCGGCCTCGCCTTCGCCGGTCGTGACATGCAACGAATCGACGCGGTCTTCGTCGTGCGACTCGATGCCGCGCAGCACGATGTTCGGCCGGAAGCGCTCGATGCCGACCGCCTCGTGCCCCGCCGCCGCGAGCCGCTCGTTGAGCTCGGCCAGCGACCCTTCGCTCGCCACCAGCAGCGGATAGCCGTCGGCGAACTGGTTCAGCGCCTCGGCGCCATCGGTCCACTTCAGGCTCGAGAGGCGCTTGTGTTCGGGATCGAAGCGCACCAGCCGCAGGGTCTGCGGCTTGCCAGATTCGGAGAGGAAATCGCTGAACCACTGGGCGGCGATGTCGCCCATGTCGTAGGCGGCGACTTCGTCGTTCCACACCCGCACGCGGACTGGCTTCTCGACGCGGTCGAAGGCCAGGTGCAGGGCCAGCATGCCGGGGGCACGCAGCACCACCTCCATGTGCTTCATCTGCGGCTTGATGAGCGCCATGCGCGGGATCTGGCGCTGCGTGACGAACTCGCCGTTGGCATCGACCACCATCCAGGCCCGGTCGAACTCGAGGCCGGTTTCGGTCAGCAGCATTTCATTGAGTTCGACACCGGCACACGACTTGACGGGGTAGACGAACAGGCGCGAGATGGTGGCTTCGAGGTCGAAAACGGGCTGCGACACGGTATGGGTTCCTTGAATCCTTGGAAAGCGACCGCGATTGTCCCGCATCGGCGCCGAAACCCTGTAGCCAGCCCCTCGGGCGGATACCGCGGAACCGGCTTTGCCGGGCCGCCGGTATCGCCCCCCGTGAGGGGGTTGGCGAAGCGACACGAAGTGCGCAAAGCCTGGGGGCGGTCATGTTCTTACAATCCTTCGATGGCCCTCCCCCCAGAAGTTTGCATTCGCGGCGCCGGCATCGTCGGCCGTACGCTGGCCCTGCTGCTCGCACGCGAGCGCGTGCGCGTGGCGCTGGTGGTGCCGCCCGCCGCAGAAGGCAAGCAGGACATCCGCGCCTACGCGCTCAACACGGCCTCCCGCACCCTCCTCGAATCGCTCCGCGCCTGGCCCGATGCAGCCCATGCCACGCCAGTGCGCGAAATGCTGGTGCACGGCGACGAAGGCGGCCGCGTGCAGTTCAGCGCGGCGCGCCAGAAGGTCGATGCGCTGGCCTGGATCGTCGATGTGCCGGCGCTCGAGCAGCAACTGGCCGATGCGGTCCGCTTCCAGCCCCAGATCGAGGTCGTGACCGAGGCCGTGCCCGCGCCGCTCACCGTAGTGTGCGAAGGCAAGGCCAGCGCCTCGCGCGAGGCGCTCGGCGTGAGCTACGAAGTCACACGCTACGCGCAGCACGCGGTGGCCGCGCGCCTCGAAGCCGAGCAGTCGCACGACGGCATCGCGCGCCAGTGGTTCAACGACAAGGGCGAGGTGCTCGCGCTGCTGCCGCTGGGCGGCACGCACGGCAAGACGGTTGCACTGGTGTGGTCGGTCGACCAGCTCCGAGCCCCCGCCCTGCTCGCGCAAGGCGACGAAGAATTCAACGCCGCGGTGACCGAGGCGAGCCATGGCGCGCTCGGTGCGCTCAAGCTCGCGAGCGAACGCGCGGCCTGGCCGCTCGCGCGCGCCATCGCCGACCGCTGGACGGGCGCCATGCCCGGACAGGCGAACCGGTCGTGGGCCCTCGCGGGCGATGCCGCCCACACGGTGCATCCGCTCGCGGGCCAGGGGCTGAACCTCGGCCTGGCCGATGCGGCCGCGCTGGCCGAAGTGATCAAGACGCGCGACTACTGGCGCAGCGTGGGCGATGCGCGGCTCCTGCGCCGCTACGAACGCGCCCGCCGCGCCGACGTGCTGCAGATGAGCCTGGCCACCGACGGCCTGCAGCAACTTTTCTCGCACAACCTGGGCCCACTGCCTGCGTTGCGCAACTGGGGCATGCGTGGTTTCGACCGCACGCGCCTCGTCAAGCACTGGATCACCGCGCAAGCCATGGGCTTGAAGGCATGACGCCCAACATTCGAACCGAACGGACTTCTTTCCCATGACCCTCGCACGAACCCTCCTCCTTGCCGCCTGCACGCTGGGCGCGGCCATGGCCGCCACCGCCGGCGAAGCCGAGATCCGCAAGAACCTGCCGGCCAGCATTCCGCAGTTCCCGCCGATCGAAGAAGTGACGAAGTCGCCCGTCAACGGCCTCTACGAAGTGCGCGTGAACGGCTCGCAGATCTTCTACACCGACGAGCAGGGCAGCTACCTGATCCAGGGCAGCCTGATCGACGTGAAGACGCGCCGCAACCTCACCGAGGAGCGCGTCGAGAAGCTGAGCGAAGTCGCGTTCGACAAGCTGCCGCTGAAGGATTCGATCAAGATCGTGCGCGGCAACGGCAAGCGCAAGCTGGCGGTGTTCGAGGACCCGAACTGCGGCTACTGCAAGCGCTTCGAGAAGGACATGAAGACGATCGACAACGTCACCGTCTACCTGTTCCTCTACCCGGTGCTCGGCCCCGATTCGAGCGTCAAGTCGCGCGACATCTGGTGCAGCAAGGACAAGGGCAAGGCCTGGGGTGACTGGATGGAAGCCGGCACCAAGCCCACCACAGCGGCGAGCAACTGCGACGTGACCGCGCTGCAGCGCAACGTCGAATTCGGCCGCAAATACAACATCACCGGCACGCCCACGCTGATCTTCAGCAACGGCACCCGCACGCCGGGCGCCATTCCCGCAGAGCAGGTCGAGAAGCAACTCGCCGCTTCCGCCAGCTGATGGCGACGAAAGCGCTATCCCGGCGCGCAACTGCCGCGCCCGCTGCAGGCGTGCGTTATCGCGTCGAGTGCGCGGACCTGCATGCGCACCTCTTCGCCGTTACGCTGACCATCGACGCGCCCGCCGCGCTGCAGCGGGTGACGCTGCCGGTGTGGATTCCAGGCAGTTATCTGGTGCGCGAATTCGCCAAGAACCTGCAGGGCCTGCGTGCCACGCAGGGGCGCCGCAAACCCACGCTGACGCAGGTCGACAAATGCAGCTGGCTGGTCGATTGCGCACCGGGCCAGCCGCTGGTGCTGCACTACCAGGTCTGTGCCTACGACAACTCGGTGCGCACCGCCTGGCTCGACACCGAACGCGGCTTCTTCAACGGCACGAGCCTGTGCCTGCGCGTCGAGGGTCAGACCGATGCGCCGCACGCGCTCGACATCGTCGCGCCGTCATCGACGGCCGACGGCGCCGCGTGGTCGTGCGCCACCGCGCTCGTGCCCGCAAAGGTCGACAAGCAAGGCTTCGGCAGCTACCACGCCAGCGGCTACGACGAGCTTGCCGACAGCCCGGTCGAGATGGGCGCCTTCTGGAGCGCCGAATTCGACGCCTGCGGCGTGCCGCACCGCTTCGTGATCGCGGGTGCCGCGGCCTCGTTCGACGGCGACCGGCTGATCGCCGACACCAAGGCCATCTGCGAAGCCGAGATGCGCTTCTGGCACGGCGACAAGGCCGGCAAGCGCGGCGGACCGAAGCTGCCGATCGACCGCTACGTCTTCATGCTGAATGCGGTCGACGACGGCTACGGCGGGCTCGAGCACCGGCATTCCACGGCGCTCATCTGCAACCGCCGCGACCTGCCGCAGCGCGGCGAAAAGAAGAAGCAGGCCGAGGGCTACACCACGCTGCTGGGGCTCATCAGCCACGAGTACTTCCACACCTGGAACGTCAAGCGGATGCGGCCGGCGGAGTTCGCGCATTACGACTACAGCCGCGAGAACTACACGCAGCTGCTGTGGTTCTTCGAGGGCTTCACCAGCTACTACGACGACCTGCTGCTGCGCCGCGCGGGACGCATCGACGACGCGGCGTACCTGCGGCTGCTCAACAAGACCATCAACCAGGTGCAGCAAACGCCGGGCCGGCTCGTGCAGCCGGTCGCCGACGCGAGCTTCGACGCCTGGGTCAAGTACTACCGCCAGGACGAGCAGACGCCCAACAGCACGGTGAGCTACTACACCAAGGGCGCGCTGGTGGCGCTGTGCTTCGACCTCACGCTGCGCCACGAAGGCAAGGGTTCGCTCGACGACGTGATGCGCCACCTGTGGACGCACAGCAGCGGCGGGCCGATCAGCGAAGCGGACATCGCGGCCGCACTCGAAGCCGTGAGCGGCCGCTCGTATGCGCAGGAGCTTGCGCGCTGGGTGCATTCGACCGAAGAGTTGCCGATCTCGCAGCTCCTGCGCACGCACGGCGTGGCGACGCTCGAAGATCCGTCGCAGCAGGCGCAGGTGCTCGGCCTGCGCGTGGCCGAAGCCAACGGCAGCGTGCAGGTGAAGGTAGTGCTGCGCGGCGGTGCGGCCGAAAAGGCCGGCTTCTCGGCCAACGACGAGTGGATCGGTATCGAGTTGCCCGCTGCTGGCAAGAAAAAATCTTCACAGGCCTGGCGCATCGCCAAGCTGGACGACCTCGCGCTTTATCTGGGCGACACGACGAAGTTCACCGCCATCGTTGCACGCGATCGCAAGCTGCTCCGGCTGCCGCTCACGATGCCGACAGGCGTGACCACCTGGCGCCTCTTCACGCACGATGCCGCGAAAGTGACGGGCTGGTTGGCCGGTTAACTGGCGATTTCCGTCGCCGCCGGGTTCCGCACAAACAGCATCGGCTGCGGCTCGCCCACCAGCACGCAGGGCTTGCCGGTGCGGCGGCAATGGTCCTGCACTCGCCAGTAGGCGCCGTGGCTCATGCAACCCGTCTGGCAGATCACGAGGTCGGCGGCGCGCAGGCCCGCTTCGAGCGCGGGATCGTCGGCATCGTCGCCGCCGTCGTGGTGCAGGTAGCGGCCTCCGGCGATTTCGACCAGTTGGCGTGCGAGCGATGGCGCTTCTTCCTCGCGGCCGACGCAGAGCACGGCCTTTTCGCGCAGATCGGCGGGCGCTTCGGGCGTGGGCGGCATTTCGTGGCGCCGGCTGCCCGGCGACAGCAGAGCGTTCAGGCGCTTGGGCAGCGCACCGCCCCCGGCCGCGCGCGCCGCGAGCTCTTCGCGCACCATCGCAATGGCCGAATCGCGCGCCACCAGCGCGCCGCGCAGGCGCACGATCTGCGCCTCGAGCCGTTCGACCAGCGCGGCCTGTTCGGCCAGCAGGCGCGAGCAGCGCTCCTGCACCCGGGCATACGCCCGCAGCAACACGGCATGTTCTTGCATCGGGAACTCCATGCGGCCATTCTAGATGAGAGCAATTCTCAATTGGAAGGGCATGGGTGTCAGCAGGCCGGAGGCCTTGCTCGGTATAGTGGCCCGGAAGAATTTTTCCCACCTCTCCCGGAGACACCATGAGCTACGAAAACATCGAAGTGCGGACCGAAGCAGGCAAGGTCGGCATCATCACTCTCAACCGCCCCAAGGCACTGAATGCGCTCAACGATGCGCTCATGACCGAGCTGGGCCAGGCGCTCAAGGCCTTCGATGCGGACGAGGCCATCGGCTGCATCATCCTCACCGGCAGCGAGCGCGCCTTCGCGGCCGGCGCCGACATCGCGGCGATGGCCAAGTACAGCTTCATCGACACCTACAAGGGCGACTACATCACCCGCAACTGGGAAACCATCCGCTCGATCCGCAAGCCCGTGATCGGCGCGGTGGCAGGCTTCGCGCTGGGCGGCGGCTGCGAGCTCGCGATGATGTGCGACTTCATCATTGCGGCCGACACCGCCAAGTTCGGCCAGCCCGAAATCAAGATCGGCGTGATCCCCGGCGCCGGCGGCACGCAGCGCCTGCCGCGCGCGGTGGGCAAGAGCAAGGCCATGGACATGGTGCTCACCGCCCGCATGATGGACGCTGCCGAAGCCGAGCGCGCCGGCCTCGTGAGTCGCGTGGTGCCTTACGAAAAGCTGGCCGACGAGGCGCTGGGCGCGGCGCTCATCATTTGCGGCTTCTCGCAGATCTCGGTGATGGCGGCGAAGGAATCGGTCAATCGCGCCTTCGAGAGCGGCCTGAGCGACGGCGTGATGTTCGAGCGCCGGCTGTTCCACGCGCTGTTCGCCACGCAGGATCAGAAGGAAGGCATGGACGCCTTCCTCAACAAGCGCGCGCCCGATTTCAAGAATGCCTGAAGGCGCTGCGGCGCGTAGCTATTGATTAACTAGCGCGTCAGCAGCGCCCGCAGCGCGGCGAGCGCCTGCGCCGGCGGTGTGCCGACCGTGGCAGTGCCGCCGGGCTGCGGCGTCCAGCGCACCTGGTCGCCCGCGATCTCGAGCACCGCGATCACCGAGCCGCCCTGATAGAGCGACAGGCGCGCCTCGACCGGCGCGGCCAGTTGCATATCGGCCGTCGTGGCCGAGCGAGCCACCGTGTTCACCAGTGCCGCCAAGCCTTCGATGTCGCCGCGCGCGTGCTGAACTCCCAGGCCGGCACGCACGAAGTCGAAGGACGTCCAGCGATCGAGCGCGGAAAACGGTAAAGCAGCCGTCGACGATCTGGCCGCCTTGGTGGCGGCAGCAGCGCGCAGCGGGGCCGTGTCGCGCAGAGCGCCCGAGACGTCGGCATTCGGACTCCCTCCCCGCGCAACGGACCCGGATGCGTTGGCCGGCAGCTCCCGTCGCAAGGGCGCCGGTGCCACAGGTGCGGGTGGCGCAGCGGCCACCACGGCAGGCGGCGCTCTTTCGGGCACGGCGATGGGAGCGGGTGCGACCGAAGGCGCGGGTGGCGCGGCGGCATAGGCACTGCGCCTTTCCTGCCCTCTTTCATCCTGCGCGCTTTCACTCTTCTGACGCACGCGTGCGGACGAATCGGCGACGCCCGGCGCTGCCGCGGCTGCCGCCGCTGGTGCCGCGGCCCCAGGTGCGGGTGGAGGCGCTGGAGCAGCGAGGGCAGGCGGCGCAGGCGCTGCCGCCGATTGCGCTTCGGCCGGAGCAGGCCCCGGCACCGGCTCGGCAGGCGCCGCCTTCGCCTCTGGCGCGGGTGCAGGTGCCGCTTCTGTCTGCTTGCGAGCAGTCGCCGGCGCGGGCTTGCGGGCGGCGTCCGCTATCGCCCGGCCTGGCGCTTCCCTGACCGCATCGCGCGCGGGAGCTGGGGGGGCTTCTGCCGCGGAGGGTGCCTGCTGCGCAACGATCGCGGGACTGGGTGCAACCTCTGCTGCGGGCGGCGTCGGCGCTGCGGCGGGTGCCGGCGCCGGTGCGCTGGCGACCCTCGCCTCGCCGTCGAGCCTCGCATCGGGGATCGGCTCGCGATGCCACAGCACGGTCACGAAGCCGGCCACGAGCACGGTGGCGAAGGCCGCGTTCCAGGGCATGCGTGCGCGGGTGTCGCCGCCGCCGAACAGTCGGCGCCACCAGGGCGCGGCGCTCGCGCTATTGGCGGCGGATGTTGGCGCCGACGCAGGGGCGGCAGCCAGGTTGTGTGCGATCTTCAGGATTGCATCGCGCGTGCGCGGATCGGGCGTCGCCTCGCGATCGGGCGCATGGTCGAGCGCGCGGCGCAGCGCCGGGTCGCGCAGGTCGCCGTCACCGTTGTCGTGGAGGTCGGTGTCGTTGCTCATTGGTGCACCCTTGGCGCTGCGCGCCTTCCCGCCAAGCGGGAGCGAGCGCGCTTGGGGCGGCCCGGCGCGGTGCTCATGCGCGTTGCTCCAGCACCGACAGGTAGCGTTCCATGCACCCACGCAGCTTCTGCAGCCCGTAGCGCAGGCGACTGCGCACCGTCTCGAAACCGATCTCCAGGCTCGCCGCCAGCGCCTCGACCGTCAGGCCGTCTTCGTGGTGCAGCAGGAATGCGGCGCGCTGGTCGACCGGCAATTCATCGAGGCAGCCCAGCAGGCGCCGGCCGGCGGCGCGCCAGAAGGCGAGTTCCTCGGCGGACGGATGCGCGGCGGCATCGACCGCGCCGCGCACGCCGCGGTCGAGCGTGGGGATGGCGTCGCCGTCGTCGTCCGGATGCACGTCGAGCGCCACTTCGCGCCCGCTCACGCGCAGGCGGTCCATCGCAAGGTTGTGCGCGATCGTGAAGGCCCAGGTGCGCCAAGCGGCACCCTGCGGCGAGAAGCTCTCGCGCGCCGAGATGATCCGCACCCAGGTGTCCTGAAACACCTCGTCGGCCTGCGCCGCGAGCCGCGCGCCCAACAGGCGCTTGACGAAGCGGAACAGCCCGCCCTCGTGGCGCGCATAGAGCACGTCGAACGCGGCGGCGTCACCGTGGGCGTAGGCCAGCATCAACTGATCGTCGGGCATGGCGTCGCGCTCGGTGGCGGCTTTGGCGGAAGGGGCGCGTGGAAGCGCAGACATCGGCGGATTTTCACCTGAGCTTGTACGGGTGGCGGAGGGCATCGGGGTTCGCCACGGGGAAAAAAGTCGCGCGGCTTACCCCGCCCCCTGCGAGCGGACCGGATTCGGTAGACGCAGCCGATTTTTCCAACTCTCGATCCAGACGCTGGATCGGCCGATCTTGCGGCTGGTGACGGAAGAATTGGGCAAGCTGCCGGCGGGTGGTTGAACTGGTCCCGCGGACTGGGCTATAATTTTGGGCTCAGCGCAAAACGCTGAAACGGCTCTTTAGCTCAGTCGGTTAGAGCGATGGAATCATAATCCACAGGTCCGCGGTTCGAATCCGTGAAGAGCCACCAACACTGCCGAAGCGGTTCTCCGCCAAAGCCAAAAGCCCTAAGTAGATCAACTACTTAGGGCTTTTTTACGTCTGGTTTCCCGACGACTGCGCGGCGCCCGCTACTCGTTGATCTCCGGCTCCACCAGCCTCGCGAGATTCCGCAGCGACTCCTGCCAGCCGAGATAGCAGGCTTCCACCGGAATCACTTCGGGCAGCCCTTCCTGGACGATGCTCAGTTCCGTGCCGACCGACACCTGTTTCAGCGTGACCGTCACCTGGATCTTCCCCGGCAGGTTCGGATCGTCGAAAACGTCGGTATAGCGCAGCCGTTCGTTCGGCACGAGCTCCAGGTATTCGCCGCCGAACGAATGGCTCTTGCCCGTGGTGAAGTTCGTGAACGACATCCTGTACTTGCCGCCCACCTTGGCCTCCAGCTCGTGGACCTTGCCCGTGAAGCCATTGGGCGGCAGCCACCGCGCCTTGGCGTCTGCGTCGAGAAATGCCCGATAGACCTTTTCGGGTTTCGCGGCAAGGACGCGATGCAATCTGACTGTGTTCGTGCGCATGGTTCTTCCTTTCGAAACCATGAGCCTACGGACATCCAACGTGCGTTACAAGGACCTGGAAACCGTAGATCCTGCCAATCGCCCTGAACGGGCGAAGTTTCTTTCTACGCAGTTTCCAGCCGCTCTGCCACTTCGTGCTTGCCCAGCTCTCTGACCGCTGCGAGCTTTTCGAGCTGCGCCGCACGGGGCCGGGCCTTCCCCTGCTCCCAGTGATAGATCGTCTGACCCGACACGCCCACGAGCTTTCCGTAGGACGCCGCGGAAAGATCGAGCTTGCTGCGGTGCGCAGCCAGCCGCGTCGCGCTGAATCGCCGCTTCGGACCGGCCTCGCCCGCCTCATCGGAATCTTCGGCGGGTGCGCGCCGCGTGGAGCCCTTGGCGGCGCGTCGCAATTCCTTTTCCAACGCACTCACCTGTCGACGCAATGCAGCAATCGAGGCGCGATGGTTGGCGGATGCCTTTTTGAGAATGTCGATCTCCGCGCGCACTTCTTTCCTGGCAACGCGTGAGATTTCGGCTTTGAGGATGGATGCAATGTTTGGCATGCCCGCATTGTGACCAAATCGTAAACGGCATCGGTTGTCAGGGCCTGTAAGCGCAACCGCAAGCTACCGAGCCCGTGGGTTGGGAACGCGTTCGCATGATCCGTTCAAGGCACACGCACATAGGCATCCGGCACGTACTTTTCCATGAGCATCTGCGGCCGCGCCGCCGGCGTGAAGCCGAACTTCGCATAGAGCCCGTGCGCATCGCCGGTAGCCAGCATGAAGCGCCGCAGCCCCTGCAGTTGCGGATGGGCCATCACCGCCGCAACCAGCGCCGCGCTGTAGCCCTTGCCGCGATGTTCCTTCAGCACGAACACATCGACGAGGTAGGCGAACGTCGCATGGTCGGACACGACACGCGCAAACGCCACTTGCGAATCGCCAAGAAAGCCGCCGAAGTTCAGCGAGTTGCGGATGGATGTGCGCACGGTCTCGATCGGAATCTGCCGCGCCCATGCCGACTCTTCCGACAGGAAGCGATGGATGAGCGGCACGTCGAGGTCCTCGATCGCGGTGGAGATTCGAAGTTGATGATCCATGTCCACGAGCATAAGCAAAGCCCTTTCATCCGCGAAGTGCAGGCACATGCCCCGGCCGCACCCGTCGCCGATAATCCGCGCCAATGCCCACGCCCTTCCACGCCGCACCAAACAGGCACGCAGCCCCTGCGGTCTGGCGGCGTCCGGGCGTGCCGCTGATCCGCTGGGCATTGCTGTGGTTCGCGCTCTCGCTCGGCGCGGCCATCGCCTCGCCGATGGTGCATCCGGTGTCGATGGAACTGGTCTGTTCGGCCAGCGGTTCGGTCAAGGCCATCGTGCACACCGACGACGGCGCACATGAGCTGGGCACCGGTCACCTCGACTGCCCGCTGTGCGTGCTCGGCGGCGCACCGCCTGCAGCGCCCGGCGTCTCGCTGCCGGCCGTCGTGCCCGCAGTCCTCGCGGCCGCGCCGGTTGCGCACACGCACATCGCCGCCATCACCGCAGCGCCGCCGCCGGCGCGCGGGCCGCCCGCTCTCTGCTGATTCGCTTCCGGTTCCCGCGCATGTGAAATGCCGCCTCGATGGTGGTTGCCGCACATCGCGCGTTCCCGCCATTCATGCGCTCGCGTTCGCGCGAACGCCAGAGAGAGCTTTCATGCACACGACACGACCTCGACAACTTTCACGCCGCCATCTGCTCATCGCCGGCGGCGGTTTCGCAGCGCTGTCCCTTGCCGCTTGCGACAAGGTGCTGCCCGCGCGCTTCAACGGCATCGACATCACCGGCGCCAACTACGCGCAGGACTTCCGCCTGACCGACCCCGAGGGCCGCGAGCGCACCGTGGCCGACTTCAAGGGCAAGGCCGTGATGCTGTTCTTCGGCTTCACGCAATGCCCCGATGTCTGCCCCACCGCGCTGCTGCGCGCCGCGGAGATCCGCCACATGCTCGGCGCGGACGGCGAGCGCCTGCAGGTGATCTTCGTCACCGTCGATCCGGAGCGCGACACGCCCGTCGTGCTCAAGGCCTATACCAACGCTTTCGACCCGAGCTTCATCGGGCTCTACGGCGACCTGCAGAGAACCAGCGAAACAGCCAAGGCCTTCAAGGCCTATTACAAGAAAGTGCCCACCGGCTCCTCGTACACGATGGACCATTCGGCCTTCAGCTATGTGTACGACCCGCAAGGAAAAATCCGACTGGTGCTGCGCCACGAACAGGGCGCGCCGGAATGCGCCGAAGACCTGCGCAAGATTCTCAAGACGACCGCCTGAACTTCAGTTCAACCCGATCCATTCATATCCAAGGAGATTTCTCTCATGACGAACATGACCCCCATCGCCCGCATCCTCGCCCTCTCCGCCGCTTCGTTCCTCGTGGCCACCGCGCACGCGCAAGTCACGGTCAAGGAGGCGTGGGTCCGCGCGACCGTGCCGCAGCAGCAGGCCACCGGCGCGTTCATGCAGCTCAATGCCGCGAAGGACACGAAACTCATCTCGGCCACTTCGCCCGTCACGCCCATCGTCGAGGTGCACGAGATGGCGATGCAAGACGGCGTGATGCGCATGCGGCAGGTGCCCTCGGTCGTGCTGCCCGCGGGCAAGACAATCGAGCTCAAGCCCGGTGGCTATCACGTGATGCTGCTCGACCTCAAGCAGCAAGTGAAGGAAGGCGACACGGTGCCGCTCACGCTGGTGTTCGAAGGCCAGGACGGCAAGCGCGAAACGCTGGAGGTGAAGGCGCCGGTTCGCGCGCTCAACAGCGCGGCCAAGCCCGCTGCCGCCGCACATGGCGAGCACAAGCACTGAGCGACGTTGCAAGAGATGAATCGCCGGTCGCTGCACACGAACGGCCGGCGATGTTACCCAAGACCGCCGCGTATCGCACAGGAAATCTGCTGAGGATTTCCCCCTATGCCGAGCCCGAACCCGCCGATTTGCGCAGCCGGCATTTCCCGCCGGCCGAAGGGCTGCTCATTCAACAGGCAACGTGGTGGGAAGGCCCGTCAATGCTCGCTTTGAAGGGCGCCCTCCTCCGGCAACCCACAGAGTTGTCCACAGAAAAAACGAACAAGTCATCAAACTGACTTCGCCGCGACATATCCCTTGAACATTTCCCGCAGCTTGGTTTTCAGCAGCTTGCCGGTGGCTGTATGCGGCAGGCTGTCGACGAAGGCCACGTCCTCGGGCAGCCACCACTTCGCCACGCGCGTCGAAAGAAAAGTGAGCAGTTCCTCGCCGGTCACCTCCGCGCCCGCGCGCTTCACCACGATGAGCAGCGGCCGCTCCTGCCACTTCGGATGCGCGATGCCGATCACCGCGGCCTCGGCCACGGCCGGGTGCGCACTCGCTGCGTTCTCCAGGTCGATGGACGAAATCCACTCGCCGCCCGACTTGATGACGTCCTTCGCGCGGTCGACCAGCTGCACATAGCCGTCTGCATCGATGTTGGCCACGTCGCCCGTCGGAAAAAATCCTTCGGCATCGAGCACCGATCCGCCCTCGCCCTTGAAGTAGCCGCTCGCGATCCACGGCCCGCGCACATGCAGGTGGCCGAAGGCCTTGCCGTCATGCGGCAGGCGCTGGCCGTCCTCGCCGACGATCTTGATCTCCACGCCCCACACGCCGCGGCCCTGCTTCATCTTCACCGTGGTCTGCTCCTCCTTCGATAGCGCGCGGTGCTTGGGCAGCAGGTTGCCGATCACGCCAATCGGGCTGGTCTCGGTCATGCCCCAGCCCTGCACGAAGTCGGCGCCGAAGTCGCGCTCGAAGCGTTCGATCATGGCGCGCGGCGTGGCCGCACCGCCCACACCGATGCGCTTCAGGCCAATGGCGTGCGTGTCGATCTCGGGGTGCGCGTCGAAGTACTGGAACAGCATGAGCCAGATCGTCGGCACGGCCTGCGAGAAGCCGACTTTTTCGTCGCGCATCAGCTCGTAGAGGCTCTGCGGGTCCATGTGCGGGCCGGGCATCACGAGCTTCATGCCAGTCATCGCGGCCGCATACGGCATGCCCCATGCGTTGGCGTGGAACATCGGCACTGCGAGCAGCAGCGTCATCTGAGAGTTGACGCCGAAGGTATCGGGCGCGCACTCCATCAGCGAATGCAGCACGGTGGAGCGGTGCGAATACAACACGCCCTTGGGATTGCCCGTGGTGCCCGAGGTGTAGCAGAGCGACGAGGCGGTGCGCTCGTCGAACTCGGGCCAGGCGTATTGCTCGCTCTGCGCGCCGACGAGCTCGTCGTAGCACAGCAGGTTCGGCACATCTATGGCGGGCATGTGCGCGCGGTCGGTCATCGCGATGAAGGCGCGCACGCTCTTCAACTTCGGCGCGAGCTGCTCGACCAGCGACGCGAAGCTGGTATCGAAGAACAGCACCTTGTCTTCCGCGTGGTTGACGATGTAGTCGATCTGCTCCGGAAAGAGCCGCGGGTTCACCGTGTGCAGCACCGCGCCCGATCCCGAGACGCCGTAGTACAGCGCGAGATGGCGGTACGTGTTCCACGCGAGCGTGCCCACGCGGTCGCCGGGCTCGACGCCCAGCACCTTCATCGCATTGGCCACCTGCTTGGAGCGCCGCTGCACCTCGCCATAGTTGGTGCGATGCACCGGCCCCTCCACCGTACGCCCCACGATCTCGGCATGCGGGTGGAAAGTGGCCGCATGGTCGATCAGCGAAGAGATCAACAGCGGGCGGTCTTGCATCAATCCGAACATGTTCTTGTCTCCTGTGCGCCAACGGGAATCTCATGCAGCGGCCGGCTGCATCGTAGGCAGGGGACTCTGCACGCCACATCGTCGGAACGGACGATTGAGCACCCCGGGGTTGTCCCTAGCATCGACCTCATTCAAGATGAACCCATCCCCGCTCTCCTCCCGAATGAAAGCCAAAGCATGAACGTGTACGAAGCCGTTGCGAGCCGTCGATCGGTGCGTGAATTTCTCGACCGGCCCGTGGCGCCCGACGTCATCCGCCACGTGCTGCAGGAAGCGCTGCGCGCGCCCTCGGGCGGCAACCTGCAGCCCTGGCACCTGCACGTGGTTGGCGGCGAGCGGCTCGACGAACTCAAGGCGCTCATGCGCACGCGCGTGCAGGAAATGCCGACCGGCGAAGGCAGCGAATACGACATCTACCCGCGCGAACTCGTCGCGCCCTACCGCGACCGCCGCTTCGCAGTCGGCGAGGCGATGTATGCGCGCCTCGGGATTCCGCGCGAGGACAAGGCCGCGCGGCGCGAATGGTTTGCGCGCAACTACCAGTTCTTCGGCGCACCGCTCGCGCTGTTCTGCACGGTCGATCGCCGCATGGGACCGCCCCAATGGTCCGACCTCGGGATGATGTTGCAGAACGTCATGCTGCTGCTGCGCGCCGAAGGGCTCGACAGCTGCCCGCAGGAATGCTGGGCGATGTATCCGCAGACCATCGGCAAGTTCATCGCACTGCCGCCCGAGCGCATGCTGTTCACCGGCATGGCCATCGGGTACGCGGACCGGAGCAAGCCGCTCGATGCGCTGGTGACGGAGCGTGCGCCGCTGGACGAAGTGGCCGAATTCATCGGCATCTGATCGGCAGAACATTGGCAGGGGGAACGAATCCTGCTTGGCTGCAGGAAACCACGAAACTCCCTCCATGCTCATCGCCCAGATCTCCGACCCCCATGTCCGCCCCGCCGGCCAGCTGTACCAGGGCGTGGTCGATTCGAACCGGATGTTCGAAGAAGCCATCGCCCACCTGCACGCGCTCGACCAGCGGCCCGACCTCGTGCTGCTGACCGGTGACCTGGTCGACGAAGGCCGGCCCGAGGAATACGCACAGGTCCGCCGCCTGCTGACGAAGCTCGCGATTCCTCATCTCGTCATCCCCGGCAACCACGACCATCGCGAGAACTTCCGTGCCGCCTTCGCGGACCACGCCTACCTGCCCGCGACGGGCGCACTGCACTACTGCATCGACACGCACCCGGTGCGCATCGTCGCGCTCGACTCCTGCATTCCCGGTCTCCATCACGGCCACATCGATGCCGAAGGCCTCGCGTGGCTGCAGCGCACGCTCGAAGCCGACCGCGAAAAGCCGACGCTGCTGATGCTGCACCACCCGCCGTTCACCAGCGGCATTCCGTACATGGACAGCTACCGGTACATCGACACCGCGCCGCTCGAAGCCATCGTGCGAAGCGCCGGCAACATCGAACTCGTGCTCTGCGGCCACGTGCACCGCACGATGCTCAGGCGCTGGGCGGGCACCGTCGTCTGTTCGTGCCCGAGCAGCACGACCGAGATCGCGCTGCAGCTCGCGCCCGATGCGGCGCCCGCGTCCTACCTGGGACGACCGGGCTGCATGCTGCATCTGTGGGACGAGGAAGAGGGCATGGTGAGCCATGTGAGCCACATCGGAAAGATGGACGGGCCGTATCCGTTTGCGTGACACTGCCGCTCGCGACTTCGCACACACCCCATGCCCCAGGAACGAACCCTCCTCTACGCCGGACGCGAGTTCGAGGTGGAGCACGTTCGCTCCCACACGCACGGCCATCATGAATGGAGCGCGCCGTACGTCATGGCATCGCAGCGCATCGTCTTTCCGATCAGCCGCGCGATGCTCGATCTGCGCTTCGGCAACGACACCTGGCTGGTCGACGGTCTCACCGCCATCAGCTTCGGCGATGCGGCGGTCTACCAACTGCGACCGGGCGTGCGGGCCACGCGGCGCAGCGTGGTTGTGAGCCGGCATCAGCAGGTCTTGGGGTATTCGGAGCCGGCCTTCTGTTTTCTCTCGCCGAAATCGCTCTATCGCGTCCATGCCGCGCAGCAGCAGCTTCGATCGGGCAGCGGGGATTCATCGCCCATCGCTTCGCTGGTCGACGAACTGCGTTCCGCGCGACGGCTGGCGCCACTGACGGGCCCCGTCGCCAACGCAAGACGACTGCTCGCGGAAACCGCCGACCGGCACGCGGGACCGTCGCTGCACGAAGTCGCCGATGCGGTCTCGCGCTCGCCGTTCCACATGGCACGCAGCTTCAGGAAACAGACCGGCCTCAGCCTGCATCAGTACCGCCAGCATCTGCGCCTGGCCACGGCGATGGACCGCCTCGTCGATGGCGACAGCGACCTCGCCGGCATCGCGCACGACCTCGGCTACTGCAGCCAGAGTCACCTGGGCGCGGTGTTCAAACAGGAGGTCGGCGTCACGCTGGGCGAAGCCCGCCGCATGCTCGGCCAGGGCGCACGAATCTGATAGCTTTCGCGCCGGGCCGTCGCGAGACTCGCGCGATGGACCGCAACCTTCCCATCGGCTTCTTTGCCGCACTGGCCGCGGCGCTCGTGGGCAGCGCCTGGCAACTCATCTCGCGCCACGGCGTCACGACCACGCTCGGCCCGCTGGACATCGCGCTGCTGCGCTACGGCATTCCGGCGCTGCTGCTCTGCCCCTTCCTGTTCGGCCAGGCGCCAAGTTCGCCCAAGGCGCCACGCATGGCACTCGTGCTGCTGGTCCTCGGTGGCGGACTGCCCTTCGGGTTGCTGGTGCTGGCCGGTGCGCAGTGGGCGCCGGCCAGCCACATGGGCGTTTTCCTGGCGGGCAGCTTGCCGCTCTTCACGGCCATCGGCGCGCGCATCCACAAGGGCGAGAAGGTGCAAGGCCTTCGATTGATCGGGCTCTGCTGCATCGCCCTCGGCATGGCGCTCTTCGCGGTAGCCAGCTTCCGGCCGGGCTCGTTGAGTTGGCAAGGCGATCTGCTCTTTCTCGCGGCAGCGATGCTCTGGGCCGTCTACTCGCTCGCGTTCGGGCACTGCGGCCTGACACCGTGGCAAGGTGCGGCCTTCGTCAATGGCTGGTCGACGCTGTTGCTGCTGCCGCTGCTGTGGTTCACAGGCATGCCGCGGCTGCTCGGCGCGCCCTGGCCGGATGTGGCGCTGCAGGCTGTGGGGCAAGGCGTGGTCGCCGGCACGCTCGGCCTGGTCATCTACGCGGTGGCCATCTCGCACCTCGGCGCGGCACGCGCCTCGCTGTCGGCGGCGGCCGTGCCGGTGCTGACCACGCTCGGCGCGGCTTTCTTCATGGGCGAGCCCATCACGGTGGCGGTGGTGCTGGCATTGGCGCTGGTGGTGCCGGGGATCGTGCTTGCGAGTGGGGCGATTCGAAGGGATGCACGGCTGCGGTTGCGGTAAGCGACTGCCGGGCTCACAGGCAGAATCCGGCGCAAGGCGCCACCGGTGAGCGCGCGATAGGAAAGCACCGATGAAGGCCATCTCCGTCGAGATCTCCCGCTGGATCAATGACCACCAGCCCGGGTGGATCGAATGCAGATTGATCGATGCTGAAGGTCGGCTCCACCTCTTCACGGAGAAAGCCCCAGTCGTCACGGCAGAAGACATCGGACCCCAAAGCAGTTATCCACTTTCAGGTGTTGTCGCGTGCGACGTCCAAGCAGAATGGGTAGACGCCAATGGACGTTCATTGCTTCGCGTTGGGACAACCCATCCGGATGGTGTGGAGTCCACGACTGGAGAAAGCACTTTCATCGTTCTCTCGACGCAGATCGTGGATATCTGACTCCTGCCGCAGATCCCGCCGCACACGGGCTTCAATCAAAACGAGAACACCATGGGCTTCAGCATCTACTACACCGCCAAGCGAGACACACCGCTGACCCCCAGCGAAACGCAGCGCATCGACGCGATCGTGCAATCGTTCGATGTCAACGCCGAGATCGAGCGCTACGCCCACACGAGCAAGGGCCTCAACTGGGAAAGCTTCACCCTCTACGAAACCTCCCGGCTCAAGGGCGAGGAGGTGCTCTCGGGCGCAACGGCCCTTCCCGACAACAAGCCCTTCGCCATGCACAAAGGCGGGCGCCACTGGGTCGATTGCCTCAACCGCATTCGCCGCGAAGTGCTCGCCGATGCCAAGTGGAGCGTGCAGATCGAAGACGACGCGCTGCTGTGGGACGACAAGCACGGCTGGCACGACAAGGCATCGGATGGGCTTGCGTCGCTGTGGATCGGCTGTTTGCTCAGTTCCCCGATTCGGCTGTTTTCCCGGGGCGCGTGATCCCCTGACTGCTACCTTCAGTATCGCCAACCGATACTTTTTGCCTTTGCCCACTTGGCCGGTCAAGCCACGCCGTTAAAGTCGCCGCGCCCGATTTTTCCGTCTGGAATCACCTGGGCCCCACCCCGCCCCCGATCCCGCGCCGCCCCTCCGGCGTTTCGGGCGAACGCGAACGCAGACACCTGAAGCTCCCCATGTCGCTGGTCAAGAAAGCAATCGAAGAACACAAGGCCGCGATCGCCGCGCGTGCAGCCAGCAAGGCCGCCGCCGCCATCAACACGCAGGTCGCGCGCGAAGCATTTCTTTCGGAGTTCAAGACGCGGGTCGAAGCGGGCGTGAGGCCGCTGCTCGACGCCTTCGCCTCCGACCTCGTCGCCTCGCGGCACGATGCGATCGTCGATGACGACCTTGCCAACCCCTACAAGCCCTACATCTCGGTGCGCTTCTCGCCGGTCGCCGGTGTGAAGCTTGAAGACCTCGCTTCGCGCGAGTCGGTCTTCACGCTGCGCGCGTTCGCGGCGACACGGCAGGTGCACCACGTTTCTTCTTATGACCAGCGCTCGGGCGAGCATGGCGTCACGCACGAGACGCTGGGCATCGAGTCGGTGAATCCGTCGCGTGTCGAGCGGGGTTTCGAGGAATGCCTGCGGGCCGCGCTGAAAGCCTGGCAGGCCTGAGTTCTTGCAGGGCGCGCGCCTTCAGAGCCGCTCGATGATCGTCACGTTCGCCATGCCGCCGCCTTCGCACATCGTCTGCAGCCCATAGCGCTTGCCGCGCTGCGCCAGCGCATGGACCAGCGTGGTCATCAGCTTCGTGCCCGACGCACCCAGCGGATGGCCCAGCGCGATTGCGCCGCCGTTCACGTTCAGGCGTTCCGGGTCGGCACCCAATGCCTGCAGCCAGGCCAGCGGCACCGGTGCGAAGGCTTCGTTGACCTCGTACAGGTCGATGTCCTCGATCTTCATGCCGGCCTTCTTCAAGGCACGCTGCGTCGCAGGCAGCGGCGCCTCCAGCATGATCACCGGGTCGTGCCCCATCACGCTCATGTGGTGGATGCGCGCGAGCGGCTTCACGCCCAGCGCCTTGAGCCCGCGCTCATTCACCACCATCACGCCGCTCGCGCCGTCGCAGATCTGGCTCGCGGTGGCCGCGGTGCAGCGGCCGCCTTCGGCGATGAGCTTCACACCCGCGATGCTCTCCAGCGTGGCGTCGTAGCGGATGCCTTCGTCGGTGGTGTGCATGTCGCCCGGCTCGGTGCCGTCGTTCAGGCGCGCGGCCACGGGCACGATCTCGGTGTCGAAGAGGCCTGCCTTCGTCGCGGCGATGGCGTTGCGGTGGCTGCGCAGCGCGTAGGCGTCGAGCTCGGCTTTCTCGATGCCGTAGTTCTTCGCGATCATCTCGGCGCCGGTGAACTGGCTGAACTGGATGTCGGGGTAGCGCTTCTGCATCAACGGGCTCACGTAGAAGCCCAGGCCGTTCTTCATCGGCAGGATGTTCGGCGTGCCCATGGGCACGCGCGTCATGCTCTCGACGCCGGCGGCGATCACGATGTCCATGCTGCCCGACATCACAGCCTGCGCCGCGAAATGCAGCGCCTGCTGCGACGAGCCGCACTGCCGGTCGACCGAGGTGGCCGGCACCGACTCGGGCAGCCGCGAGGCCAGCACCGCATTGCGCGCGATGTTCGAGGCCTGCTCGCCGACCTGGCCGACGCAGCCCATGATGACGTCTTCGACCTGCGCGGGATCGACATCGGTGCGCTCGACCAGCGCGTTGAGCACCTGCGCGGCAAGGTCGGCAGGGTGCCAGCCGGACAGGCGTCCGTTGCGGCGGCCGCCTGCGGTGCGGGCGGCGGCGACGATAAAGGCTTCGGGCATGGGAGTCTCCTGTTCAGAAGTGGGAATGGGATTGGGGCTCCCTCCCCCTCTGGGGGAGGGCTGGGGTGGGGGCAAGCGGCGCTCGCTTCGGGCGCCTGCCCCCATCCCAACGTTCCCCCAAAGGGGGAAGGAGCAAGAGGCATCGTTCTCAGCGCGGCGCCATGCGGATGGCACCATCCAGCCGCACGCTCTCGCCGTTGAAATAGCCGTTGGTGATCATCAGCTCCGCCAGCGTCGCGTACTCCGCCGGATTTCCGAGTCGCTTGGGGAACGGCACCGAGGCTGCCAGCGCCGCCTTCACGTTGTCCGGTGCGCCCTGCAAGAGCGGCGTGTCGAAGATGCCCGGCAGGATCGTGTTCACGCGGATGCCCTCGCTCATCAGGTCGCGCGCAATCGGCAGCGTCATGCCGACGATGCCGGCCTTCGACGCGGTGTAGGCCGCCTGCCCCATCTGCCCGTCCTGCGCGGCCACCGAGGCCGTGTTGACGATGGCGCCGCGCTCGCCGTCCTGCAGCATGTCGAGCGTCAACATGCCGGCCGCCGACTTGGCGATGCAGCGGAAGGTGCCCACGAGGTTGATCTGGATGATGCGGTCGAAGTTGGCGAGCGGAAAGTGCTTGATCTCGCCCGTCGCCTTGTCGCGGCTCGCGGTCTTCACCGCATTGCCGGTGCCCGCGCAGTTGACCAGCACCCGCTCCTGCCCGTGCGCCGCGCGGGCCTTGGCGAAGGCGGCATCGACCTGCTCTTCGGAGGTCACGTCGACCTTGCAGAACACGCCGCCCAGTTCCTTCGCGAGCGCCTCGCCCTGCGGCGCGTTGAGGTCGAACAGCGCGACCTTCACGCCGTGGCTGGCCAGGCGGCGCGCGGTGGCGGCGCCCAGGCCCGAGGCGCCGCCGGTGACGACGGCGGAAATACTGGCATCGAGTTGCATCTTGGCTTGTCTCCGGATGGATTGTCTGAAAGCGACTTTAGACCGCAGAATCGACCGCCGGAATCGTCGGAAGCGACGGAATTTCAAGGCGCTCACTCCCCGTTTGCGATGCCTTCTCCTGCTTCTCCACCGCCGCCCTCTCCCCGGATTCTCGAAACCAAGCTGAACCCGCCGGCCTTCGTCGTCACGCGGGTGCCGCGCACCACCATCGGCCAGGAGGTCGCCGCGGCCGGCGTCAAGCTGGTGCTGGTGCGTGCCCCGGCCGGCTTCGGCAAGACCACCGCCATGGCGCAGATCCGCGAGCGCATGGAGGCGCAAGGCACCGCCACCGCCTGGCTCACGCTCGATCGCGCCGACAACGACGTCTCGCGCTTTCTCAATTGCCTGGCCGAGGCCGCGCAGCGCCTGGGCGTGGAAGAGCCCCGCACCAACGGCCCCTTCGACGCCATCGCCGCACTGGCCGCGCACGACGCGCCCTTCACCCTGTTCCTGGACGACTTCGAGGTGGTGCAGGAGCCCGCCGTGCTCGGCCTCGTGCGCGAGATCATCGAGCAGTTGCCGCGCCGCGGGCAGATCGTGATCGGCTCGCGCAGCCTGCCCGACCTGAGCCTGGGCCGGCTGCGCGCGCGCGGCCAATTGATGGAGATCGACACCGACCGCCTGCGCTTCACGCTGGAAGAAACCAGCGCCTTCTTCGGCCTGCGGCAGGCCCACGCATCGCAACAGACATCGCACGGCCTGCAGACGCTGCCGGCCGACCTGCTCTCGCAACTGCACCGCAAGACCGAAGGCTGGGTGGCCGCCATCTGGCTCGCGTCGATGGCGCTGGAGCGGCACGGCACGGAGACCGGTTTTGTCGAACGCTTCTCCGGCTCCGACCGCGCCGTGGCCGAGTACCTGGCCGAAGACGTGCTCGCGCACCAGCCCAAGGAGATTCGCGACTTCTTGCTGCGCACCAGCATCCTTCGCCAGCTCGACGCCTCGGTGTGCCAGGCGCTCAACCCGCGCATCGACTGCGCGGCCATCCTGGAGCAACTGGCCGCGGCCAATCTTTTCTTGACGCCCGTGAGCGGCGACGGCCGCGCGTGGCGCTATCACAGCCTGTTCGCCGACTTCCTGCGCGCCCAACTGGCGCGGGACCATCCCGGCGAGATCGAGCGGCTGCACCTCGCGGCCTCCGGCTGGTACGAATCGCAGGACCGGCCCGTGCCCGCCATCGACCACGCCATCGAAGGCGGCGACCATCCGCATGCGCTGACGCTGCTCGACAGCTACGCGGGACAGTTCCTCGAACAGGGCCGCATGCGCATGCTCGCGCGCTGGTTCTCCGCGATTCCGGAGCACCAACTGCGCGCGCACCCGTTCCTGCAACCCATTGCGCTGTGGGCCACCTGCTTCACGCACGGTCCGTGGGAGGCGATGCAGATGCTCGAGCAATCGGGCTGCCTCGACAGCGAGATCCCCGCAGTGCGCGCGAGTGCGCACACGCTCGTGCCGCTGCTGCTCGCGATGCAGGACCGGCACGACGAGGCATATGAAGTCGGCGGCCCCTGCCTTGCACGGCTGCCGACCGGCTTGCCGTTTGCCGACAGCGTGCTGCTCAACGCGATGGCGCACATCCTCGCCGTGCGCGGCGACCAGCGCGAGGCACAACGCCTGCTCGACGCCGCGCGGCGCGAGCAAGGCAACAGCACCTTCAACCGCATGTACACCGAGTCGCTCGCGGGCTTGTTCGACCTGCACGAAGGCCGGCTGCGCCAGGCGACCGCGCGGCTGCGCATGGCTGTCGATACGACGCATGCCGTGTCCTACAACCACAGCCACGGCAACGCGTGGGCCGGCGTGCTGTACGCCGGCGTGGTGTACGAATCGAACCAGTTGCCGCAGGCCGATCACTTGCTGAACGTGTACCTGCCGCTCGCGCGCGACGTGGGCCTGCCGGACCACATGATCCTGAGCCACGTGATGCGCTCGCGCATTGCGTTCCATGCGGGCGACATCGACGCGGCCGTGCAGGCGCTGACCGAACTCGAATACCTCGGCCACCACCGGCAACTGCCGCGCGTGGTGGCCGGCGCGAAGCTGGAGCGCTCGCGCATGTTGCTGCTGCAGGGCAACGGGCCCGCGTCACGCGATGAGTTGCTGCGCGCGGACGATCCCGAGCTGTGGGCGCGCGAGCGGCGCCAGCGCCTGCCCGCGCACGACCTGGACTACCTGGCGCTGGCGAAGGCGCGCTGGGACATCGCGTTCGGCGATGCGCGCGCGGCGCTGACGGTGCTCGATGCCGAGATGCACGCGGCCATCGCATCGAACCGCTATCGCCGTGTGCTCAAGCTGCGCGTGCTGCGCGCGATGGCGTTGCAGCGTGCGGGCGATGTCGCTGCCGCGATCGAAGAAATCAGCGCCGTGCTGCAGACGGCGAGCCAGGAAGGCTTCATGCGGCTGATCCTGGATGAAGGGCCGGCGGTGGGGATGCTGGTGCAGCGGTATGCGAATGCGGCTGCCCAAGAGGCGGCTGCTTCGTCTTCTCCTTCGACGCGCGGTGATCCGATCCTTGCGGACTATCTGCAGCGGCTGCTGCAGGCGATGGGGCCGATGGCGGCGGTCGATGCGGAAGCGGCGCCGGCTGCTGCCGGCGATGCGATCAAGGAGCCGCTGACACGCAAGGAGATCCGGGTGCTGCAGCTGCTGGCGGAGGGGTATTCGAACAATGCAATGGCGGAGAAGTTGTTCGTGTCGGACAGCACGGTGCGCACGCACCTGCGGAATATCAATATGAAGCTGGATGCGAAGAGTCGGACGCAGGCGGTGGCGATTGCGCGGAGGGTGGGGGTGATTCGGTAATCGGCTGCCCACGCCATTACCCTGAATTTCACGACGGACACATAGCGATTTTCTTGGCTGGTTTTTCTCGATTCACGTCACGAAATCGCTGCAATCACGAAGCGGCACCCGCATTCGTTGGTGCACCCGCATTTCCGAGACCCTAATGCGCACCGCTATACGGTCTTCGCAATAAAAGCAGTTATCCGACCAAGCCCCCCCAAATCCCACGGCCATTAGAAACAATATCGCGATTTGCTTCGCCATGTCAGCGATTGAAATTCTATTTTTGCCTAAATAATATCCCCAATATACAAACACCACTATTGGAGAAGTTATAAAAAAGGCAGCGCCAATCCAGTACCACGAAGGAATTTGGCAACGATCCGCCTCCCAGCAACCATCCAAATATCTGCCTGGGAACAGGCCCTCTATATTTATTCGACCCACGATGAAAATGGCGATGCAGACAGATATCAATCCGAAAGACCAAAATAGCACAGCATATGCAGCCCTCTTCATTTGACTTCCCCAGAATAAAATTTCCTTATTCATAATTGGCAATTTTTATTGCCAGCATTCGGGCAATGCATATTGAGTCGGCGAGCAAATCAAATCTCGAAATGGACTCTCGATTTAATTCGAAATTCATATTTTCTTCTCTTCCGTTTTATCCAACACCTCGTCACCTCAACAAATCCCATAGATATTCGCAGATGCCAAAAGCTTGCTCGGATTTGCAAACTTCAGTAGCCATAGGGATAAATTTTTTCTTTGATTACTTCAATGCTTACCGAGCACTTTTCAGCATATATCACAGGCGCATCAAGCGGCAGAAATGAATATGGAAATTCGTGTTATGTCACCAGAAAAAGTGAAAAACAAATAGCGAATTTGGCCAAAAAGTAATCTGACCTTCAAGAAAACACGCATCGGTTGATGACGCTGCACACGTTGGATGCGCACCCTTGCTCCCCCGGCGCGCCTTGGCGATCTCGAAATCTCAGGACTACGGAAATCGGTGATACCGCCCCCACCCCGCATTTCCTAGCATCCCTGTCAGAACAGCACAGGCGTACGTCGAGCAATGCCCAGAGGTATCCCCAACCCCGCCGCCATGTATGGCATCGCCCCTCGCCCTTGGGGCTTCGAAGTCTCGCTCGTGCGCAACGGCACCCGTTACTACCGGCAGTTCGGCAAGGCCAGCTACGGCGGCCTGGAGCAGGCGCTGCTGCAGGCGCAGGACTGGCGCGACGAAGTCGTGCGCAGCGTGCCGCCGGTGGCGCGGCGCACGCGGGCCGAAAAACTGCGGGCCAACAACACCACGGGTGTCTCCGGCGTCTTCTGCCAGGTCGCGTCCGGCGGACGGGTGCGGGCATGGGTCGCGAAAACCTACATCGGGCAGGACGAGATCCTGCGCACCGACTTTCCGGTCGATGCAGTGGGCAGCGGGGCGCTGGCGCTCGCCATCGAGGAGCGCGAAAAGCAACTGGCCCGCATGTCGGGCCTGGCGCGGCTGCATCCGGCCGAAGAGGCGATCCGCCAGGGCCTGACGATGCAGCCGCCGGGGCCGCGCGTCACCAAGCGCTCCAAGTCCGAAATCACGCGCTGCACCAACTCCAGCGGCGTGAGCGGCGTGCAGTTCAAGATGCCCAACACGGGCCATCCGGGCTACTGGCTGGCGACCACGTTCACCGCGGGCAAGGGCAGCGTGTGCAAGGCCTTCTCGGTGAAGGAGCACGGCCACGACATGGCCAAGAGCCTCGCCATTGCCGAACGCGCGCGCCAGCTCGAACAGAAGTTCAAGGATGCGGAGGAGCGGCAGCAACCGCAACCGCAGGCGCAAGCACCGTCGCAGGCACTGCTGCCCGAACTCTCCTTCCAGCACAGGGCCGGCGGCCAGACGGCCCGGCCATGACGAACCTCAAACCCCTTCATCAGCTGCTGCGGGTGGCTTCCCATCTGCTTGACCAGGCCGCCACGGAAGTGCGCGACACGCAACTGGAGCCGATCCCACAAAACATCGAAAGCATCGGCCGCGCGCTCCTCGAGGTGATGGAGGTGCAGCGCAAGATCTTCGCGGTGCGGCCCGAGCTGCGGCCCAAGACGCTGGCGGCGTCCGACCGCGAGGCCGACGCCAACAAGCTCTTCACCCAGTTCATGCTCGAGGCGCTGGAGCTGGAAGACACGGGCAACACGGTGGCCGCGGTGGAGCGCTACACGCGGTTCATCGGCATCTCGCCCTCGTACCACCACCGCGAAATCGCGCGGGCTGAAATCCGCCGGCTGACTTGATTAGTTAGTTGGTCGATCAGCCGCCGGGCGTTCACAGCGCCCGCGAAATCACCTCTTTCATGATCTCGTTGGTGCCGCCGTAGATGCGCTGCACGCGCGCGTCGGCGTACATGCGCGCGACCATGTATTCGCTCATGTAGCCGTAGCCGCCGAAGAGCTGCAGGCATTCGTCCATCACGCGGCCCTGCGCCTCGGTGCCCCAGAGCTTGGCCATGGAAGCCGTGGCGGTGTCGAGCCGGCCGGCGACGAGGTCTTCGACGCAGCGATCGATGAAGGCGCGGCCCACCTTGATCTGCGTGGCGATTTCGGCGAGCTTGAACTTGGTGTTCTGGAACTCGGCGATCGGCTTGCCGAAGGCCTTGCGGTCGCGCACGTAGTCGAGTGTGGCTTCGTAGGCACCCTCCATGGCGGCGAGCGCGGTCACGCCGATGATGGTGCGTTCGTACGGCAGGTCGCTCATCAACTGGAAGAAGCCCTGCCCCTCCTGGCCGCCGAGCAGCGCATCGGCGGGCACGCGCACATCGTCGAAGAAGAGCTCGGAGGTGTCCTGCGCCTTCATGCCGATCTTGTCGAGCACGCGCCCCACGCGAAAGCCCTCGCAGCCCTCGGTCTCGACGATGAGGATCGAGGTGCCCTTGGCGCCCTGCGCGGGGTCGGTCTTGCAGACGACCAGCACCAGGCCGGCGAGGTAGCCGTTGGTGATGAAGGTCTTCGATCCGTTGATGAGGTAGCCGCCATCCTTTTTCTCGGCACGGGTGCGCACGCCCTGCAGGTCGGAGCCGGCGCCGGGTTCGGTCATGGCGATGGCGCCGACCAGCTCGCCGCTCGCCATGCGGGGCAGGTAGCGCTGCTTCTGTTCCTCGGTGCCGTGGTTGAAGACGTAGTGCGCCACGATGGCGTGCACCGAGGTCGCCATGCCGGTGAGCCCGCGGCGCGACATCTCCTCGTACACCACGGCCTCGTGGCGAAAGTCGCCGCCGGCGCCGCCGTAGTCGTCGGGGATGTCGGCGCACAGGAGGCCGAGCGCGCCGGCCTTGCGCCAGACCTCGTGGCCGACGTGGCCGCGCTTGCGGGCTTCCTCGTCGTGCGGGAGCACTTCGGTTTCGACGAAGCGCACCACGTTGTCGCGGTAGAGGTCCAGGTCTTCATCGCTCCAGGAGCGGCGGAAGTCGATGGGCATGGGTGTTTTCCTTTTTGGTTGTCTTGTGCAGGCGCGCTCAGCCGGCCGCGACGGGTGCGACTGTCGCGCCCCAGCGGCGCAGCATGGCCTCGCCGTCGTCGTGCGCAGTCACGGGCGGCATCACCGGCGCGGTGCGGCTGAAGCGCGGCGCGGGCGTGGGCTGCACCACGCCGCCGACGTTGGCGAAGGTGCCGCGCGCCACGTTGTGCGGATGCGCGGGGGCCTCGTCCCAATCGAGCACGGGCGCGAAACAGGCGTCGCTGCCTTCGAGCAGCACGCACCATTCGTCGCGCGTGCGGGTGCGAAACAGGTCGGCCATGCGCAGCTTGAGCAGCGGCCAGCGGTCGGCGTCCATCTGGGCATCGAAGGCTGTGTCGTCGGCGATGCCGCAGCGCTCGCGCAGCAGCGCATAGAACTGCGGCTCGATGGCGCCCACGGCCACGTACTTGCCGTCGGCGCAGGCGTAGGTGTCGTAGAAGTGCGCGCCGCCATCGAGCATGTTCTCGCCGCGCTGGTTGCTCCACATGCCTGCCGACTTGAAGCCGTACATCATCGAAGACAGGAGCGCCGCGCCGTCGGTCATCGCCGCATCGACCACCTGGCCCTGGCCCGAGCCCTTGGCCTCGTGCAGCGCGGCGAGGATGCCGAAGGCCAGCAGCATCGCGCCACCGCCGAAGTCGCCCACGTAGTTGAGCGGCGGTACCGGCGGCTCGCCCGCGCGGCCGACGGCGTGCAGCGCGCCGCTGATGGCGATGTAGTTGATGTCGTGGCCCGCCGCATGCGAAAGCGGGCCGTGCTGTCCCCAGCCGGTCATGCGGCCGTAGACCAGGCGCGGGTTGCGCGCATGGCATTCGGCCGGGCCGAGGCCCAGGCGTTCCATCACGCCGGGGCGAAAGCCTTCGATGAGCACGTCGGCTTTCGCAATGGCGTCGAGCACGTTTCCTGCCGCACCTTCGGCGCGCAGGTCGATCTGCAGCGTGCTGCGGCCGCGCGCGAGGATGTCGTGCGGCGCGGTGCGCGCGCCGGGGCGCTCGATGCGGACGACCTCCGCGCCCATGTCGGCGAAGAGCATCGCGCAGAACGGCCCGGGGCCGATGCCCGCCATCTCGATCACCCGAAGGCCTTGCAATGGACCTGCCATGTCTGTCTCCTGTGTTGGGAGGCATCTTGGCGCGGGGGCGGCGGGGGTGCATCGTCCAAAGCGACGAATGCGGGTGACGGCTCCTTCTCTGTCTCGCTCCGGCGGGCGGCGCATGAAGCCGACCGGATCGGACGAAGATTCACCGGATTCCGTAGTTCGCGCGCGCACCCGGGATAGCCCTCTCCGGAGCCGCCTGGCAACCACGCAGAATTACCAGCCGGGAGACCCTGCGCGCCAGAGAATGCGCTGCGCTCAACGGAGAGCACCATGCACGCGACCACCACACCCGGTTTCTCGCACGCCAGCGTCGAGCGGCTGTGCGACTACGAATTGCCCGATCCGCCGGCCCGCACTGCGCTGGCCGCATCCCTGTCCATCAACGCCCACGACCCGGAGAAGCTCGCGCTGAACTGGTGGCTGTGGATGGACGAGATGAACAAGAGCATGTGGCGGCACTACGATGCCTGGCGGGAGCAACAGTTCGGCCATCCGGGCAACGGCCCGAAGAGCGGCGGCTGAAGAAGCGATCGATCGACTGACCGACCGCTCAGGCGGTTACGGCTTCCCGCGCCGGCGTCGCCTTCGAGGGCACCGGCATGTGCTCGGTCCGCGCCTCTGCGCCACTTGTCTGGTCCTTGATGATCTGGTTCGCGCTCACTGAAACAGCGCTTGCGCAGTGTCCGCCAGCTCGCCGGGCAGCACTTGGCCCCACAGCAAGCTCTCGATCACGTTCCAATGCGTCCGGTGCATGCCGTCGCCCCGGCAAGAACGCACCGTTGAAAAGAGGGTATGGCGGATGTCGTCGAGAACGCGCTTGCCATTGGTGGCTCTGCGATACACGCCTTCGAATCCCAGCGCGATGACGATCAGCAGCAGCTCCAGCACGTCGACGTGTTCGGCAGGTCTCCTGAGCAGGCTCGCCATGAACTTGAAAACGTTCTCGCCGCCTCCGCTGTCCCCATGAAACTGAACCGCCAGCAACCGGCCAGCCCCAATGTTGACGTCCGTGGCGTCGTCCATCGCCCAGACGGACAGGGCCACCGCCTCATCCAGCGCGGTACACAGCATGTAGCTCGCGCCGGTGATGTACTCCTTGCGGACAAAGGCATCCATGCACACGGACTGGAAGCTGGCGACCTCGCGCATCAGGTCGTTGTGCAAGGCTTCGGCGTGCGCTGCATCGAACTGCCTGGGCATGTGGACCAGGGCCATCAGCAGCGGACGGGCAGCTTCGATCAAAGGAACACGGGCCGCCTGAACGGCCACCAGACGATCGGGCTGCGGGGACTGGCGCGCAAGCGTTTGCGCGCTTGTCAGGAGAGGCTTGGGCTGGGGCTTGGGAGCGGCCGCTGCGGCAAGGCGCTGGGCGGCCTGCTCGAAGTGGTTGTAAGCGGCGAGCGAGAACTCTTTGCGCAGGGGCATCAATCCCTCCGAGCCTTCGCTGCAGCCAACGCCTCGGGCGTTCCATAGCGCTCCATCAATTCCACTTCTTCGGCTTTGCTCAACTGCCCCCTGGCGCGGTAGACCAGCGCAGTCATCACGGCCCCCGTTTGCACGGGCCTGTCTTCGGGCTCACCCATGCCGCTGTCGCTTTGCCATTCCTTGGGAAAACGCGGCCAGCTGCACGTGATCTGGCTGCTCATGTGAAAGAAGGTTTCCATGAAGCCGGGCCTGCACTCCTGCCTGTACTGGTGGCTGCTGGGCAGACCGCAGTAGGTGGTGTAGTCCGGATGCAGATAGCGCGCGATGCCTTTGAAGTTGGCCGGTGCGTCGGGTGGAATGCGGTCGATGGTGGGGCCTGTTTCCATGTATTGGCGGATGTATTCCCACAGGTGGGCTGCACCTTCAGGGCCAGTGACTGCGGGGCCTGCAAACAGGCAGTCTTCGCCTTGGGCCGTGGGGTCGGTGGCATCGAAGGGAGGGTGGTACAGGGCCAGCATCGCAACGTCCTGCTTGTCCCAGCGGTTGGTGCTTTGAGGGTCGAACAGTGCGACCAGTCGATCCCATTCGAACACCGCGTTGCCCCCGCAGTACTTGGGACGCAGCACATACACCTTGCGCGTGAGCCGATTGAAGCGGATGCGGCCTCGCGCAAAAGTGAAGAAGCAGGTGCGCATGCCCATCTTGCAAAACCACATGTAGATCAGGAAGGCGGAGGCCAAGGCTAGGGGGAAGCCCAGCACCCATCCGAAAATCAAATCCCCGTTATCAAATTCGGAGGTGGGGTACCACAAAAAAATTAACTGCCCAAAAAGAACGGGGTGGATGGTCATTCCGTACCAAAACCAAATGACAAACAGCGCGGGCAAGATCACATACAGATTTGCTATCCCTACGCGCCACTGCAAGTTCCACCCCGGATTGCACAGCTCGAGATAAGCATCGTTCTGTGCGTAGGCGCTGCCGTTGGGCATCGTGATGCCTCTCGCACCAGAGCGATTGGTTGGCCATTGCTTTTGACCGTCTACATTGATATGCGCACGACTCTTGGCCACGGCCGATCTGTGCAGGCGGGCATAGCCCTCTTCGCGAATAAACATGATGGATGTGTCCTCAAGCAAGTTGCAGTTCGCCTTGGGCATTGGCCAGCTCTTGCAGCGTATCCCGCAAGTTGTCGTGCATCGGCTTCTTGCCTTTGCGTTGTTTGTTCAGCGGTATGTCGCGCAGCCAGGTGATCCACTTGTCCTCGCTCAAGAACAGCACGAAGATCGTGCCGCCGATACTCAGCACGGCCCCCACCAAACCCAAGATCGCTGCAGTGATGCCCCACGCAGCTACACCGGCTCCTATGCCTGCCTCGAAGATGCCAGCACCGGCGCTTCCGATCGTGAAAATAGCGCCAATGACGGACGCCGCTTGGGCTCGTGATAGCCATATTTGCCCCCTTTCTCTCGACTTCCACGCATCCACCCCATCCAACACCACCGAGAACATCGCCGCCGGCCCCAGGAACTTGAACGCCGTCAACCGCAGGCTCTTGAGATGCAGCGCCTTGATGCTGTCCAACCCTTCGATAAGTGCCGGGTACTTGTAGGCGTCGTACCCCTTCACCCCCTTGTAGATCGTTTCGTCATACGCCTTGGCGCGCCAGTCATACAGGCTGCCGATGCCTTGCAGCAACTGGCCCGAAAGATCAAAGGCGCTGCGCGCATCGAGCTTGGTGCCCAGCTGATTGCCCTTGATGATGGCGGCGCCCAGGTCCATCAGCGCACCCAGCATCGCGGCACGTGTGCCAGGGGCCGCGCTGCGTGCGCGCTCCAGCGCCACGGCCTTGCCGGCGCGGGTGGCCGGATCGGCAATGGACTCCAGCTTCTTGGCGCGCAGCGCAATGCGCTTGGCGTTCTCCGCAACGTCGCTCTGCAACAGCGCCACCGCTTTGTGCACGGTGCTGCCCAGGGTGCTCATGCCGGCCAAGGCCAGGTGCTGCACCATCCGTGCCTCCAGTTGCGACGCTTTCCAGCCGCTGATGCCGGTCGCGGCGCGCGCCGAGAGCAGGGAGAACACGTGGCCGACCCAGGCCGCCTTGCGCAGCATCGCAGGTGCGTCGGGGTTTTGCGCTTCGTCAATGAAGCCCAGTGCCTTGTCGCCCAAGGCCAGGCGCCCCGCCATCAGTTTGAGGGTTGTCGCCAATGTGTCGGCCATGGTGGCTTCGGGCTCGGCCGCGGGAGTCACCACGACCGGGGGCTTGGCGTTTTCCAGGCTCTTGTAGGCCGCCTGAAGGGTGACGCTGTTGAAGCACAGCAGACGCGACAGCAGGCTGCCTCCCCACGGATTCATTGCCAGCAGCGCCTGGCGGCCGGCCTCGTGCGTTTCCAGGCCCGCCAGGCACTGAGCAAGCTGCAGGCTCAATGCGGCGCCGCCGCCGGGTTTGTCGATCTTGCCGTCCTGATTGCTGAAACGGCCCAGGGCCGCGAGCAACAGGCTGCCAAACACCCATTTGCTCTGATCGCGGCCCAGCGCCGCCACTCTGTCTTGCGCTTGCTGCTGCCGCATCTTCTGCTCCTGCAGGATGTCGCGTGCCGCGGCCTGGTCGAACCATTGGCTGCAGGCGCTCTGAACGGCTGACTGGGCGCTGCTCAGTTCGCGCTGGTAGTTGGCCGTGCGCGCTGCGGTCCGGTGTGCACTTTCCTTGGCGGCCTCCAGGGGGTCGCGCGGCAGCGGCGCATGGATGCGTGCCGACTCCGCGAAGCCCCGGTCCACGCGCGCGACGGCGCCTTGTTGCGCGAGTGCGATCAAACCCTGCGCCCCGACGGCCGTCTGGAACACCCATTCGTTGCTCACGTCCTTGTGATGCCCCGTGGCACTGGATGCCTGCCAATGGCTATAGACGATTTGCGCTTCGGCTTGCAGGTGCCCCAGCTCTTGCGCAATGCCGATGGCGTCGTCGCATGCGACGACCGCCCCGCCGTTGTCGGCCAGGAATTTGGCGATGTTTTGCAGGCGTTTGCCGTGTGCGCCGGCGTAGTCGAGCTGTTTGACAAGCGAGGTTTCTTCGACCGTGATTTTTCCGGCGTGTTCGCCCGTGAGCATGTAGTGGTCCGTCTCCACGAAGCGCTTGTTCTCATAGTCGCCCCACGCACGCTCCATCGCATTGCTGCCCATCAGACCGTACAACTGGGGCTCCAGCGCATCGCGCACAGCTTCGTCCTTGAGCGCCTTGAATTCGGCCACGCTCCAGCCATTGGGGTCCGGGCTGGGCACCGCGGTGTCGGGCGCGCCCTTGCTGCCGTTGGCCCAGCTGGCCACGTCGAAGCTCTGTGTGTACTTGTCCAGGTCGCTGTCGATGACCTTGCTCAAGTGATCGGGGTCTATCGGGTCGGGGTGGAACAGGTAGTTCAGCTTCGTGACATCCCTGGCGCCCTTGACCCACACGAGGCTTCTGTTGGCACCCCATTCCTGCGGACTGCAAGCCGCAAGGCCTTCGGCTTCTTTGGGGTGATCGACGTCGAATCGGGTCAGGTAGCCATGCGAATGCACGGCGTAGCCGAACCATGCAGGGCGCCGGCAGTTGGTTTCGATCCGGATGTACAAATAGCCCGTGCGCAGCATGCGCACGTTGTATTTCGCGGTCTGGAGCGCAACGCCGCCTGGCTGGTTTTTTAGATTTCCACCGGGCTTGAGCTTGTCCAGCGCCGCCGCGCCTTTGTCGGTGGCGCTGTAGGCTGCGCCGTAGCGCGTGAACAGAATCGGCAGTCCGGTTTGGGCGCATTGATCGCAGGGGTTCTTGCAGGCCATGGCTTATCTTTTTTGAGGCTGGATGATCTGGTTCAGAACCATCGAAAAACTGGCATCGGGCCGATCGCGCAGCTGGTCTTCGATCCGGCTCAAGGTCGATGCCAGATGCGGCAGGCGCCAGTCGATGGCGCGCGCAGGGCCTTCTTTGGGGGCATGCATCCAGGTGATCCAGACATAGTCTTCAAGATCAAGGCCTATCAGATCCATGCGCGCGGCATCGACCAGCATTTGCTGCAGGCTGTCTGGATCGGGCTGGGCCTCGGGCGGTATGCCGTATCTGGCATAGCTGCGCCAGATCGAGTTGGCGTCCGGCGAGACACCCGAGAGGAACCACTGCGCCTGGTCGAACAGATCGCGCGGCGATCCGCCCGCCTGCGTTCCGTAGGGAAGCACCGGCGCCTTGGCACAAAACCATTGGACAGGCTCGGGTCCGCCGCTGAACGGCCCCCAGGGTTGCATCAGCGACCACCATTGCGTGACCGGGCCGAGCCACCGGCTTTGCTGCAGGGGACTCAGCGCGGGCCAGACACGCTGCATGACGCGCGGGTCCTGATAGCGAAACAGCACGCTCTCTTCTTTGTAGGGAGGCCGCTGGTCGCCCAGGCCAACCCAATAGCGAGTGATGGCCTGCGCCGATTCATGGCTGATGACCACACCGCAGAAGTCCTGTTTGGTGATGCGCTCGTTCACCTGCTGCGAAGCGAACTTCAGGCAATGCGCCAACCATGCGAGCAGGTCTCGGGTCTTGAATCCCGGGACGGGGACAACCAACTCCTCGGGCAACTCCAGCAGGCAGGGTGCGCGCTCTTCGCGATATTCGAAGCAGCTGTCGGGCACGCTGACGCGGTCGCGCGCCCATTGGGGAAACTGCTCGCGCAGTTCTTGCGCCAGTGGGTTTCCGTCCCAGCGGTTGAACAACAGGTAGGCCCGCCGGGGACGCGGCTCTTTTTTGCTCCTGGATGTGCCTTCGGACTCCTTGGGCGCAAGCGCTGTCAGAGCACCCCAGCCCTGCATCAGCGCGTCGATCAGTTTTTCGCCGTGGGCCTTTTGCCCTTCTGCATCGGTGTCGCCAATCATCAGCGCGACACCGAGTTACCGCCGTTGTCGGCAGCGTTTTCCTTGGTGGCACACGCCTTGTCGTTCACGGGCCGGGTGGGCTTGGAGTCGCCCGCAACGTAGCTGTGAACGCCGGCGTGGTTGGTGTACTTGCCGGTGGTCCCCTTGGTGATGCTGCCAGCGCTGTATTCGCCGTAGCTGCTCCCGCCGTTGATGGTCAGCCTGGTCTTGGCCGTGATGTTGATGATGTCGGCGGTCAGTTCGATCTTGTCTTTGGCGTGCATCTTGATGGAGTTCTCAAGCGCCTTGATCTCGATGTCGGCCTGGGCTGCAATCACTTCCATGCCGTTTTGCATGGCGTAGACCTTGAACGCCTCCAGCGCAACCGCGATCAGGCTGCCGCCGCTGTTGATGCTGGTGTGCGCGGAACTGGTGATTTGTGTGTGTTCGACGCTGGCGATGTGCGTGGAGCCTCCCGAGGTAACAGCGATGCCACTCGGGCTGGCAAGCACCAGATGAGGGTCGGCCAGTTCCGGAAACCGCCCTTCCTGCGGGTTGCCGCCACTGCCCTTGATGGTGTCGTTCTGTTTCTTGAGGGCCTTGGCGACCGCATCCTGGTCGCCTTTGATCTGGGCTTTACTGGTACGGGCCGCATCGGATTGGCCTTCGATCAAATCGCGGGCCAGCGCGAGGCGCGGGACGGCGTCGCCCAGGTCCTTCGCATGGCCCGCGGCATCCATGCGGGCCTCGGTGGTGATGAGCATGCCGTCGGCTGCGCGCATGACACCATGGCCGTCGGTGCGCAGCTCGTAGCCTTGGCCGCGCCGGTCCTTGCGCCCGGCATTGTCTTCGACGCGAGTGATGGAGCCCAGGCTCAACGAGCTGGACTGGTGATCGCTCTTGAGCTGGACTTGAATTTCCCCGGCCGTGTCGTCCAGAACCACCTGATTGCTGCGCCCCGCAGAACTGTTGCCGCCACCGCCGACGAGTTCTCGCGAACGAAACCCGGAAAGCGCTGCCTGTTCAGGCAGCTTGTACGGCGGCATGTTCATCTGGTTGTAGACACGGCCTGTGCAGATGGGCAGATCGGGGTCGCCACCGAAGAAGTCGATGACGACCTCTTGTCCAATGCGGGGGAGATGCATTGCGCCGAGCTGGTTGCCTGCCCATGCCTCGCTCACGCGCACCTTGCACGAACTGTTCTGATCGAACTGGCCGTCGCGGTCCCACGGAAACTGGACCTTGATGCGGCCGTATTCGTCGGTCCAGATGTTCTGGCCGGCGGGGCCGACGACCACCGCATTCTGCGGGCCACCCGTCTTGGGCTTGGGGCGGGTGAGCGCGGGGCGCAACTCTTCTTTGATCGGGTGCGCCGTGAAGTCGACACTCACCTTCCAGTTTTGCGAACGGCCAGGGGTGGCCTCCCTGACCTGACTGTCTTGCCCGACGTCTTCGATCACGAAGTCCGTATGCAGGATCAGGTATTCGGCGTTCGCACTTTCGCGCGGGTGCTTTTGCATGCGAAACGTGCAGCCCGGCACCATGCCACGCAAGTTGCCTGCGGCATCTGCGCGGGCGCCGTGGGTGCGCAGGTGCTCCATGCGCAACCGGGCGAAGGCACGACCTTCGGTGGACGGATCGTTGGGGTCTGTGCCCCCGGCCTCCGGTTGCACGAAATGACTGCCGCCGGCACTGGCGTGGTACTGGTACACCTCGCCGTTGGCGTGGCTCGTCGGACGCGGTGCACTGTTCTGACCGATCAGCCTGGCCTTGCTGCGTGTGTAGTCGTAGTCTCTGGTGACGTAGGCACCACTGGTGAGTTGGTTGTGCGCCGCGAAGCGATGGATGTATTCGGCGTCGGTCTTGTAGCCGGGGGTATGGAATTCGACGTTCGCATAGGCGGCGCTGAGGCACTCGCGGTAGGCGGCCATCGCATCCGACAGAACCAGACGATGAGCGCCGTCGCTGTGCTCGAAGTGGTAGTTGATGCCGTACTCCTGGCACAGGCGCTCGAAGAACTCGAAGTCGCTCTCGTTCCATTGCACGCAGTAGTCGCGCATCGGATAGGTGTCGTACAGCCTCTTTTCCACAGGGAACGAATAACTTCCCAAGACCTGATCGAGCGTTTTGACGACCGTCTGATCCTGATAGATCTTGCAGTCGCAATTCAGCGTCGCCAGGTGCAGCCAGGGTCGAATGATGAAGCGGTAGACCACATGGCGGCCTGCCTCGCCTTCCATGACGGCATCGGTCACGATGCCGCCGATTTGTCGTGTCCCTGCGCCGGTACCGTAGGCACTGGCGCCAACGGTTCCGGCCAGCAGCTCGCCTGAGCCATCAAGCTCGATCACGCAGGCAATGGCTTGCCCGATGAAGCCGTCGAGATTGAAATCGGCCGCGCCGCTTGCACCGAGATTCAGCGCATCGGGGGTCTTGAGGATGAGTTCGTACGCGAAGAGGCCGTTCACGCCTTCGCTGCCGGCGAGCCGCACGGGCACCAATGCGGGCAGCCCCTGACTCAAGGGGATGGCGGTGCTGATAACGGAGAGGGTTTGGGGCACTGGCGGCAGACCTGATGGATGGCGATCCAAAAAGTCTGGGCCACACAGAACCCACACATTCACAAACAATAGTCAAACGACCCGCAGCGCGGCAATGGGCATTCGAGAGTGAGAAAAATTCACGCCCCAAGAAGCGGAATTCTTCCCCCCTGGGGCTTGAGTCGCGTCCATGCGCTCAGCACGACGCGCAGCAACGCCGCGTCACCGCGCCGGACCTGCCGCCGTCAGGCCGAGATGGCTTCCCGCACCGGCGTCGCCTTCGACGGCACCGGCATGTGCTCGGCCCAGTCGATGATTTCCAGCGTGCCGTCGGCGTGCTCGGCCAGCGCTGTCAGGCTCTCGACCCAGTCGCCGTCGTTGCAGTAGAGGATGCCGTCGATGTCGCGCATCTCGGCATGGTGGATGTGGCCGCAGACCACGCCCTGCGCGCCGCGCTTGCGGGCCTCGCGCGCCACGGCGTTCTCGAAATCACCCACGTAGCTCACCGCGCGCTTGACCTTGCCCTTGAGGTACTTGGAGAGCGACCAGTAAGGCAGCCCCATGCGCGCGCGCAGCGAGTTGAGGTGGCGGTTCAGCTTGAGCGTGAACTCGTAGAGCGAGTCGCCCACGTAGGCGAGCCACTTGGCGCACTGGATCACGCCGTCGAACAGGTCGCCGTGAATGATCCAGAGCTTGCGACCGTCGGCGGTTTCGTGGATCCATTCGTCGGCCACGTCGATGCCGCCGAAGTTGTGGTTCAGGTACTTGCGGGCGAACTCGTCGTGGTTGCCCGGAATGAAGATCACGCGCGTGCCCTTGCGCGCCTTGCGCAGCAATTTCTGGATCACGTCGTTGTGCGCCTGCGGCCAGTACCAGTGGCGCTTGAGCTGCCAGCCGTCGATGATGTCGCCGACCAGGAACAGGGTCTCGCACTCGGTGTGCTTCAGAAAATCGAGCAGCGCACGGGCCTGGCAGCCGGGCGTGCCCAGGTGCAGGTCGGAGATCCAGAGCGTGCGGAAGTGCAGCGGTGGACGCTGGCGATCGTCGTCCTCCGGCTCAGGAGTCCCGGTCGCGGTGTCGCGCCATGCGCGAAGGAAAGCGTCGTCGCGTTGCATGGACGGGTAGGCTCCCACCCGCGCATGACGCCGCGATGGCGCATCCGTGACATCCCGGTGACGCGTAGCTGCGGCGCAACGCCACAATCGCGCGATGCGACCTGGCCAGATCATCGTTCTTGCGACCCCCGTGTTCTTTTTGCTGATCGCGATCGAATTCGCGGTGGGCCGCATGCGGGCGCGCCGCGGCACGGGGCACGACACCTACCGGCTGGCCGATGCGGTCAACAGCATTGGCCTGGGCATGCTGAGCCAGATCAGCGCGGTGCTCACCGGGCTCTTGCGCATCGGCATCTACACCGCGGTGTATTCGGCCGCGACGCTGTTCCCGAAAGAGGCGGCCAGCGACTTCTGGACCGCCTGGTACGGCTGGCTGCTGGCGCTGGTGTTCTACGACTTCTGCTACTACTGGCTGCACCGAATGGGCCATGAGTCGGCGGTGCTGTGGGCGGCGCACGTGGTGCATCACCAGAGCCAGCACTACAACCTGTCGACCGCGCTGCGGCAGACATCGAGCGGCGCGCTGCTCGGCTGGATCTCCTATATGCCGATGGCGGTGGCCGGCGTGCCGCCGCTGGTGTTCGTCGTGGTGGCGCTCATCGACCTGCTCTACCAGTTCTGGGTGCACACCGAGCAGGTGGGCAAGCTGGGCTGGTTCGACCGCTGGTTCTGTTCGCCGTCGAACCACCGGGTGCATCACGCGGTGAACGACAGTTACCTCGACCGCAACTACGGCGGCGTCCTGATCGTGTGGGACCGCATGTTCGGCACCTTCCGCGAAGAGGACGAGCGCTGCATCTACGGCACGCGCGGCGAGCTGAAAAGCTGGGACCCGCTGTGGGCCAATGCCGAGGTGTACTGGGGGCTGGCCAAGGACTCGTGGCATGCGCGCAGCTGGGCCGACAAGCTGCGCGTGTGGGTCAAGCCGCCCGGCTGGCGGCCGGCCGACGTGGCGGCGCGATTTCCGAAGCCGGCTTTCGACATCGCGAAGGTCGTGCGCTACGAGCCCGTCGTGAGCCGCGGGGTGCAGTGGTTCGCGGGCGTGCAGTTCCTGCTGATGCTGGGCGGCGTGGTGGTCTTCCTTTGGTTCTCGGACGGCATGCCGCTGCGGCAGGCGGCCGTGTGGCTGGCCACGCTGACTGCCCTTCTCTGGGCCATCGGCGCGGTGCTGCAGGGGCGGCTGTCGGTCACCGAGGTGCTGCTGGTCGAGGCGGCCGCGCTGGCGACGGCGAGCGCGGCGCTGGGCATCGACTGGCTGCATCACATCTGCAAGCCGCTGGCGCTGTCGATTGCCATCGTCTTCGCCGCGCGGCGCGCGATGAAAGCGGGCGGCATGACGCGCTTCGACGGGCTGCTGCTGGCAGGGCTGGTCGCCTCGCTCGCGGGCGACGTGCTCTTGATGGGTTCTGCGGCGCTGTTCGTGCCGGGGCTCATCTGCTTCCTGCTCGCGCACCTGGCATACATCGCGCTGTTCCGCATCGGCGTGGGCATGTTCCCGCGCCGCGGGATGCTGGCGGCGACGCTCCTGATCGGCGCGGGCATGTACGCGTTTCTCTGGCAGGGCGGGCTGCCGCCCGCGCTGCGCATTCCGGTCGGGGTCTACGTGGTGGTGATCGCCTGCATGGCGGCCCAGGCCATCGGGCGCGCGGCGGTGCTGCGTGCAGCCGATCCGTCAGCCGTGTGGGTGGCGGTGGGCGCGTGCTTCTTCATGCTGAGCGATGCGCTGCTCGCGACCAACCGTTTTGTCTCGCCGCTGCCGCTGGCGCAGTTGTGGGTGCTGGCGACTTATTACGCGGCGCAGGTGCTGATCGTGCGGCACGTTCGCTGCCCCTCTGCCTGACTGGCTCCCTCCCCCGCTGGGGGAGGGCTGGGGTGGGGGCACGCGGCGTATCCATCGAGCGCCCTGCCTGCCCCCATCCCAACCTTCCCCCAGAGGGGGAAGGAGCAAGAAGAAAACGCCGCGCTTCTATGCGGCCCGTCGGCCCATCGCCGGCGAGCCGATCTCGAACGACGCCGTTTGAATCAGGCCATCCCTGACCACATAGACGCAGACCATCTCCACTGTGCCAACCCCGTCGGGAAAGTTGCGCGTCACCACCTCATGGTCGATCACGACATTTCCCATGACCGAGCGTTGCAGCAGATGCGCATGGAGATCGGGCTCGGCAAAGCGGATCTCGGTGCGGGCGCGCAACTCGGCGTGCCCGGAGGCCAACAGCTTTCCTGCCAGTTCGTATTGCCGGGCGTCTTCGGCATAGGTCGCCAGCCACGCCGAAAGATCCTTGGCGTTGTAGGCGGCCAGCTGGCGCACGACCACGGCCTCTGCGGAAAGATGAATGGACATCGGCTCAGTCCGCGCAGCGCTGGATTTCCACCGTCGAGTGGCGGATCTCCTCGTGCATCGAGAAGCAGGCACGCACCTCGTCGGCCGTGAGCGTGAGCGAGTGCGTCACGACCGTGAGCGCACAGGCGTAGGCATCGCGCCCCACGCGCCAGACGTGCAGGTCAGCCACGCGGGTTTCCGAGGCGGCCAGCGTGGTTTCCACGCCTTCGCGGATTTCCTCGGTGACCGGGTGGTCCATCTCGCGGTCGAGCAGCACCTTGCCGGTTTCCTTCAGCAGGCCCCGGGCCCAGCTGGCGACCAGCACCGCGCCGACGATGCCCATCGCCGGGTCGAGCCAGGCCCAACCGTAGAACCAGCCGCCGAGCAGCGCCGCGATGGCGAGCACCGAGGTGGCGGCGTCGGCCACCACGTGCAGGTAGGCGGAGCGCAGGTTGAGGTCGTGGCCGTGATCGTGCGAGTGATCGTCGTGAGCATGACCATGGTGGTGTCCGTGATCGTGCCCATGGTCGTGGTGCGTGCCGCCCAGCAGCCGCGCGCAGACCAGGTTGACCACGAGCCCCAGCACCGCCACCGAAATCGCCTCGGGGTAGTGAATCGCGGAAGGCGACCACAGCCGCTCCAGCGAGCCCACCACCATCAGCGCCGCCACGCCGAGCAGCAGCAGCGCGCTCGCGAAGCCGCCGAGCACCTCGATCTTCCAGGTGCCGAAGGCAAAGCGCGGGTCGCGCGCATAGCGGCGTGCCGCCGCATAGGCAAAAGCGCTCAGGCCGATGGCCAACGCGTGCGAGCTCATGTGCCAGCCGTCGGCCAAGAGTGCCATCGAGTTGAACCACCAGCCAGCGCCGATTTCGACCACCATCATCGCGGCGGTGATCCACATCACGAGGCGCGTGCTGCGCTCGGCGGAGGCATTGCCGGCGCCGAACTGGTGGTCGTGCTGCCAGGCGCTCAGGTCATGGGTGTGCATGGGTTGTCAGACTCCGAAAAGGTCCTGTCCGTCCGAACGGCTCGAAGGCGGCGTCACGCCCAGGTGCCGATAGGCCGCCAGCGTGGCGATGCGCCCGCGCGGCGTGCGCTGCAGGTAGCCCTGCTGGATGAGGTAGGGCTCGATCACGTCCTCGATGGTGTCGCGCTCCTCGCCGATGCTGGCCGCGACGTTGTCCAGGCCGACCGGGCCGCCGTCGAAGCGGTGGATCACGGCTTCGAGCAGCTTCCGGTCCATGAGGTCGAAGCCCTGCGGATCGACGTCGAGCATCGCGAGCGCCTTGTGGGCGATGTCCTCGGTGATGCGGCCGTTGCCCTTGACCTCGGCGTAGTCACGCACGCGGCGCAGCAGGCGGTTGGCGATGCGGGGCGTGCCGCGCGAGCGGCGGGCGATCTCGAAGCCGCCGGTGGCATCGGTTTCCACCTTGAGCAGGCGGGCGCTGCGGGTGACGATGAGCGCCAGTTCCTCGGGCGTGTAGAACTCCAGCCGCGCGACGATGCCGAAACGGTCGCGCAGCGGGTTGGTCAGCATGCCGGCGCGGGTGGTGGCGCCCACCAGGGTGAAGGGCTGCAGGTCGAGCTTGATGCTGCGCGCCGCGGGGCCCTCGCCGATCATGATGTCGATCTGG